>JACCEC011008909.1_pt1 | contig 40378 bp, 35 predicted proteins | sample 7450121 | NCBI WGS metagenome assembly JACCEC01 (sample SAMN15323455, study PRJNA562643) | freshwater metagenome | isolation source: river surface water | place: USA:Blue River Watershed | collected 2017-08-18 | reverse complement strand
CGGGACGATCAAGGCCGCCGATGGCAGTGTGCTGCACACCAAATTGCTGACGCCGCCGCTGGTGCCGGGCCAGCGTTATCCCGTCTTGGTGCAGGTCTATAATGGGCCGGGCGCCGGGCGGCAGGTGATGAACACATGGGGCGGCGCGCTCCACCAATATCTCGTGGATCAGGGCTGGATCGTCTTTTCGGTCGATGGGCGCGGCTCGCCTGATCGGGGGGTGGCCTTTGAAAGCCAGATATATCGGGCGATGGGCGGGGTTGAGGTTGCGGATCAACTCGCCGGTGTCCGCTGGCTGCAGCAACAGGACTTTGTCGATCCCCGCCGGATCGCGGTCTATGGCTGGTCATATGGCGGCTATATGACGCTGAAGCTTTTGCAGGCGGCCCCGGGCGTTTTTGCCGCCGGTGTGTCGGGCGCGCCCGTCACCAAATGGGAATTATACGACACCCATTATACCGAACGCTATATGGGCACGCCGCAACAGGATGGGCCGGCCTATCGCACAGCTGGGGCGATGGCCGATGCCGACAAGATCCGCGATCCATTGTTCCTCATCCATGGCATGGCGGATGACAATGTTGTTTTTGAAAACTCAACGGCCTTGATGGCGCGCCTGCAACAGGCGGCTATCCCGTTTGAAACCATGGTCTATCCCGGTCAGACGCACGCCGTGGGTGGACCAAAGATCAGCGTCCATATGTGGACGTCAATTTTGAATTTCCTGAACCGAACCGTGAAGAACAAGGACTGAAGAATGGGCTATCGTGTTGTTGTTGCAGGTGCCACGGGCAATGTGGGCCGCGAAATGTTGAACATCCTCGCTGAACGCGAATTCCCGGCGGATGAAATCGCTGCCGTGGCCTCGTCGCGCTCTACCGGGGATATTATTGACTTTGGGGAAACCGGCAAGACGCTGAAAGTCCAGAATATCGAGCATTTTGACTGGACCGGCTGGGACATCGCCCTGTTTGCCATCGGGTCGGATGCCACAGCCATTTACGCGCCCAAGGCGGCGGCGGCCGGCTGTGTCGTCATCGACAACAGCTCGCTTTATCGCATGGATCCGGACGTGCCGCTGATCGTGCCGGAAGTGAACCCGGACGCGATTGATGGCTATACGAAGCGGAACATCATCGCGAACCCCAATTGCTCCACCGCGCAAATGGTCGTCGCGCTGAAGCCGCTGCACGATGCCGCAACGATCACGCGGGTTGTGGTGGCGACGTATCAATCCGTGTCGGGCGCCGGCAAGGCGGGCATGGATGAACTCTTTGAACAATCGCGCAACATCTTTGTCGGTGACGCGGCTGAACCCAAGAAGTTCACCAAGCAGATTGCCTTCAACGTCATCCCCCATATCGACAAGTTCCTGGACGATGGATCGACCAAGGAAGAATGGAAGATGGTGGTCGAAACCAAGAAGATCCTGGATCCTAAGGTGAAAGTGGTCGCGACCTGCGTGCGCGTGCCGGTGTTTGTCGGCCATTCCGAAGCGATCCATATCGAACTGGAACAGGAACTTTCCGCCGCCAAGGCACAGGCCCTGTTGCGCGAAGCGCCGGGCGTCATGCTGGTCGATAAGCGGGAAGATGGCGGCTATGTGACGCCGGTTGAATGCGTGGGCGATTATGCCACTTTTGTCAGCCGCGTGCGCGAGGACTCAACGGTCGATAATGGCCTCGCCTTGTGGTGCGTGTCCGATAATCTGCGCAAGGGTGCGGCGCTTAACGCGGTGCAGATTGCCGAATTGCTGGGCCGGCGCCATCTGAAAAAGGCGTAACGCCGGGGCGTCTTGCCAGCCCCCTTCCGATGCGACACTGTAGTGACGACATTCTGGGAGGGGGCAGCGCCACCATGACATTGACGGCCGACATTTTTTGGTCTTTTCGATCGCCCTATAGCTATCTGGCGATTGGCCGCTATCGCGCCATGGCCGAAGATTATGATCTGCAATTGAACCTGCGGCCCGTCTATCCGCTGGCCATTCGGGAACCGAATTTCTTCGAACGCAATCATCCCAATTGGTTGCGCTATACCTTTCTGGATATGATGCGGGTGTCCGCCTTTCACGGCATTCCTTTTGGTCCGCCGCGGCCGGACCCCATTGTTCAGAATGTCAAAACCCGCGAGATTGCCGCCGATCAGCCCTATATCTTCCGCCTTACGCGTTTGGGCCAGGCCGCGGCGCGGCGGGGCCAGAGCCTGGCCTTTTGCCATGAAGTGGCAAAGCTGATCTGGGGCGGGGCCGAAAACTGGCATGAAGGGGATCATCTGAAAGGCGCAGCGGACCGGGCAGGCCTTGATTTGGCAGAGCTTGATGCCGAGGCATTGGCTGACGCGACCGCGCTGGACGCGGAAATCGCTGCCAATCAGGCGGCGCTTGAAGACTCAGGCCATTGGGGCGTGCCCACGCTGGTCTTTAACGGTGAGCCCTTTTTCGGGCAGGATCGCATCGACATGGCGATTTGGCGGATGGACCAAAATGGCTTGGCCCGTCGCTAATCCCGCAGGCGCCCTGTCATGACCGTGACGATGGGTGGCGGCTGCCAATGCGGCCGAATTCGCTTTGTTGCCCGGCTCGACAATTTTGATGCCTATTTCTGCCATTGCCGGATGTGCCAACGGGCAACCGGCGGGGTGGCGGCAGCCTTTGTCAATCTGCCCAAGGATCAGCGGGACTGGCTGACCGAGCCGGACTGGTTCGCCTCCTCACCCATTGCCCGGCGCCCCTTTTGCCGGACTTGCGGCACGCCTTTGGGCTTTGAATATCCTGATGCCGCGCGGTGTGACCTGACGGTGGGCAGCTTTGATGATCCGACCCCTTTCGTCCCGACCAGCCATTTCGGTGCAGAGGCGATGCACCGGGCGTGGATCAACACCCAGGGCCTGCCCGAACACAGGTGCGAAGATTATCCATCTCTGGTCGACCGCTGGGCCAAGGCTGGGCTAGACGTGCCGACATGACACCGCATTTCTTTACCGCGCCCGATGGCATCCGCCTTGCTTATTATGAACTGGGGGCGGGCCGACCGCTTCTTCTGCTGCATGGCTATATTTCGGATGCGCATACCAATTGGATGAAGTTTGTGCCGACGGCGCAAAGGCTAGCCGATGCCGGCTATCGCGTGATCATGCCTGATTTGCGGGCCCATGGGGCCAGCGACAAGCCGCATGATCCCGCCTTTTACCCCAAGGACATCCTGTCGGATGATGCCTTTGCCCTGATGGCGCATCTTGGCCTCGTCGATATGGATCTGGCCGGCTATTCGCTGGGCGCGCGGACGGTGGCGCGGATGTTGGCGCGCGGCTGCCGCCCGGGCCGGGCGGTCCTTGCCGGCATGGGGCTGGAAGGGCTGACCATGGCGGACCGCCGGGCCGGATATTTCCGCCAAGTGCTGACCAATTTGGGCACGCATCCCAAGGGGTCATCCGAATGGATGGTCGCCGCCTTTTTGAAGACCAGCGGCGGTGATCCGGTGGCGCTCAACCTGTTGATCGATAGCTTTGCCGGGGTGACAGAGGCGGATATCCGGTCCTGGGACCTGCCGATCGGGGTGGTGTGCGGCACCGAGGATCAGGACAATGGCTATGCCGAGGCGCTGGCCGCCTTGCTGCCCCAGGGCCGCTATTACCCCGTTCCCGGCACGCATATGAGCGCGGTGACCAAGCCGGATCTGGGGGCAGCGATGGTGGCCGCACTTGGCCGCCCCAACCCTGATCACGTTGACCTGCCGCGAAGCCCTTGACCGTCGCTTCACGACAGGCCTAGCGTCGGCTCAACCCATTCATCCGGAGAGATAGCATGAAAACCCTTGTGTCCACGCTGGCCCTTGGCCTTTCCCTGGCCTTTGCCGCCCCTGCGCTTGCCGCGGATCCCGTGCCAACGGCGGCACAGGCCGACAAATTTGTTGCGGATGCCGAAAAGGCCTTTTTTGATTTCTCAATCTATAATGGGCAGGTTCAGTGGATCAACAACACCTATATCACCGATGATACCGATGCGGTTGCGGCCAAAGTTGGTGCCGAAGGGACCGAAATGGCGGTCAAATATGCCGCCGAAGCGGCCCGTTATATGCAGGCCCCCGGCCTGAGCGCAGACACCAAGCGCAAGCTGGATATGCTGCGTGGCGGCCTTGTCCTGCCTGCGCCGGGAACGCCGGAGGCAGCGCGCGAATTGAACGAAATCGCAACCCGGCTCAATTCCACCTATGGCAAGGGCAAGGGGACGCTCAACGGGGCGCCGATCAACGGGTCGGACATCGAAGCCGAAATGGGGACCAACCGGAACCCGGAACAGGTAAAGGAAATGTGGGCCAGCTGGCACAATAATGTCGGCAGCCCGATGCGCGGCGATTATGCCCGTCTGGTTGACATTGCGAACCAGGGCGCCCGCGATCTGGGCTATGCCGATGTCGGCGCAATGTGGCGGTCTGGCTATGACATGCCTGCGGATGATTTTGCCAAGCTGACGGATAAGCTGTGGGCGCAGGTTAAGCCGCTTTATGATCAGCTGCATTGCTATACCCGGACCAAGCTCAACACCACTTATGGTGATGCCGTCCAGCCCAAGACCGGGCCCATTCGCGCCGATCTTTTGGGCAATATGTGGGCGCAGGAATGGGGGGATATCTACCCGCTGGTCGCGCCCAAAGGGGCCGGCGATATCGGTTATGACATTGGCGATCTGTTGAAAGCCAAGGGCTATGATCCGATGAAAATGGTCAAAACCGGCGAAGGCTTTTTCTCTTCACTGGGCTTTGATCCCTTGCCTGAGACATTTTTCACCCGGTCACAGATCACCAAGCCGGCCGATCGCGAAGTTGTCTGCCATGCCAGTGCCTGGAACATCAACAATGTCGATGATCTGCGCATCAAGATGTGCACCAAGGTCAACAGTGGCGATTTCGTGACCATTCATCACGAGCTGGGCCATAATTATTACCAGCGCGCCTATAACAAGCAGAGCTTCCTCTATTTGAACGGCGCCAATGATGGCTTCCATGAAGCCATTGGCGATGCCGTCGCTTTGTCGATCACGCCGGAATATCTTGTCCAGATCGGCCTGCTCGATAAGGCGCAAGTGCCCAGCGCCGACAAGGATCTGGGCCTGTTGCTACGCCAGGCGATGGACAAGGTTGCCTTCCTGCCCTTTGGCTTGCTGGTCGATAAATGGCGCTGGGGCGTCTTTAACGGATCGATCAGCCCCGATCGGTATAATCAGGGCTGGACGGACCTGCGCCTGCAATATCAAGGCATTATCCCGCCGGTTGCGCGCAGCGAGGCGAATTTTGATGCCGGCGCCAAATATCATATCCCCGGCAACACGCCCTATACGCGTTACTTCCTGGCGCGCATCCTTCAGTTCCAGTTCTACAAGGCCGCCTGTGACATTGCGAAGTGGAAAGGGCCGCTCCACCGCTGTTCTTTCTATGGCAATAAAGAGGTCGGCAAGCGGCTGAATGCAATGCTGGAAATGGGCGCGTCCAAGCCATGGCCCGATGCGCTGCAAGCCTTTACCGGCACGCGCGAAATGGACGGCACAGCGATGATCGCCTATTTCAAGCCGCTGATGACCTGGCTGCAAAAGCAGAACAAGGGCAAGAGCTGCGGCTGGTAAGTCCCGCACGCATTTGCCGAAACCTGAAACCGGCCCGGTGCTTGCGTCCCCTTTATGGGGCCAGGGCCGGGCCGCTGTGCATCCACACTGTCCCCAGCCAATTTCGACCACCCGATTCCACGCTTGCGGTCAGACATTTGGCGCGTAAGAGGTTTGTCACAAAACTGTAACAATTGCCGGTTGTCGCCATTCGCCAGATTGCTGCCCTTCCCTACCGCATTGACGGGGATACGCTGGACGCACCGGCGCGGGTCCTGCTTGTCACATCGCGGGGCACGGGCCGCTGGGTTCTGCCCAAGGGCAATGTCATCCGTGGCCTATCGCCCCATGCATCTGCGGCCAGCGAGGCCGAGGAAGAGGCCGGCGTGCTCGGTCTGGCCTGTCCCTTTGCCATTGGCAGCTATCGGTACCGCAAGACGCGCAAATCCGGCGCCTCGCTGATGGCGGAGGTGGATGTTTTTCCCATTCTGGTCACCGATGAACTGGACGAATGGGAAGAAATGGAGATGCGGGAACGCCGCTGGTTCTCGCTCGCACAGGCGGCTGATGTCGTCGAAGAGCCTGATCTTAAAGATCTGATCCGTCAATTCCGGGCGAGTGACGCCAAGGCCGCCGCAAAGGGCGGGCCGCTGGCCCAAAGCATCAAAGGGGGAAATAAAATGTTCGCGTGGTTCCAGCGCCTTCTGCCGCGGCAGGAGAATTTTTTCGATATGTTTGAAGCGCATGGCAAGACGCTTGTGGCGGGGGCGGATGCCCTGTCGCGGCTGTTGCAAGGCGGCCCCAACATGGCTGAGCATGTCAAGGAAATCGCCGAACGCGAACATGATGCCGATGACATCATCCGGGAGGTTTTGTCGAGCGTGCGCCGAACCTTCCTCACGCCCTTTGATCGTGGGTCGATCACCAGCCTGATCGGGTCGATGGATGATGCCATTGACCAGATGAACCAGACGGCGGGCGCCGTCAGCCTGTATGAAGTCACTGAATTCGAACAGGAAATGAAGGATATGGCCGCGATCATCGTTGATGCATCGCGGGTGCTGGCAGAGGCGTTGCCGCTGTTGCGCAACATCAGCAGCAATGGCCACAGGCTGCACGAGCTTACCGAACGGCTGGTCCGGCTTGAAGGCCAGGCGGACAATATCCATGATGCCGGCCTGCGCGCGCTGTTCAAGGCGCATGGCGCCACAAATACGCTGCGCTTCATCGTCTCGCGCGAAATCTATGGCCATTTGGAGCGGGTGATCGACCGGTTTGAGGATGTCGCCAACGAGATCGATGGTCTCGTGATCGACCACGCATAAGAGGCGAAGATGGAGCCGACCCTCGCGCTGCCGCTGCTCATCGGGCTGATCGCGCTTGCGCTCGCCTTTGACTTTCTGAACGGGCTGCATGATGCGGCCAATTCCATTGCCACCGTGGTTTCAACGCGGCTTTTGTCGCCCGTGACCGCTGTGGCCTTTGCGGCCTTTTTCAACTTTGCCGCTTATTTCCTGTCGCTGATCTTTCCGGAACTGCACAAAGTGGCCGAAACGATCGGCAAGGGGATTATCGATAAGGAATTGGTGACGCCCGCGGTTGTCTTTGGCGCGCTGATCGGGGCGATGTTCTGGAATGTCGTGACCTGGGTCAAGGGGATCCCATCGTCCTCCAGCCATGCCCTGGTGGGCGGTATTGTGGGCGCTGGCGTGGCGCATGCCGGCATGGAAGGCATCATCTGGACGGGCCTGAACAAAACCCTGGTCGCCATCATCCTGTCCCCGACGCTCGGCATGATTGTGTCGATGATCATCATGCTGATCAGCAGCTGGGCAATGAACGGGGCCACGGCGCGGCGGGCCGAAAGCGGGTTCAAATCGCTGCATCTCTTCTCGTCCGCCACCTATTCGATCAGCCACGGCCTAAACGATGCCCAAAAGACGATGGGGATCATCACCGTGCTGCTCTATTCCACCGGCTATTTGCAGGGTGAATTCCATGTGCCGCATTGGGTGGCGATCAGCTGCTATGTCGCCATTGGTCTGGGCACGCTGTCTGGCGGGTGGAAGATCATCCAGACCATGGGAACGCGGATCACGAAGCTGTCGCATCATCAGGGATTTGCAGCCTCGGCGGGCGGTTCGATCATGGTCTTTGCGGCCTCGCTCTTGGGCATTCCCGTCTCCACAACACACACCATCACAGGCTGTGTGATCGGGGCTGGCGCGGCGAAGCGGGCCTCGGCCGTGCGCTGGGGGGTTGCCGGTAATTTGCTGGTGGCCTGGTTCCTGACGGTGCCGGCCTCGGCGCTGGTGGGTGCGGCCTTTTACATGCTGACCCGGCTGTTTTAGTCCGCGCCGGACTTAGGCATTGCGGGCCATCAACCCGCCATCGACCGGAATGACGGCCCCTGTCACAAAACTTGACGCCGGCAGGGCAAGGTTCAGCGTCATTTGGGCGACCTCTTCGGGCAGGCCATAACGGCGCAGCGCGGTGCGGCGTTTGGCAAAAACGGCTTTGTCGGCCTCATCAATCCGGGCCGTCATGCCGGTCAGAATCGGTCCGGGGCAGATGCAATTGACGGTGATGCCGTCCTTGCCCAGATCAACCGCCATGCCCCGCGTCAGGCCGGTGACGCCGGTTTTGGCCGCAACATAGGGCGTGTCGCCGGGGGTGGCGCCCAGCCCTTCGGTTGAGGCGATGTTGATGATCCGCCCGGCATCGCTGGCGCGCAGCCATGGCAGTGCTGCCCGCACCATGCGTTGATGCGCGGTCAGCATCACCGCCAGCGCCCGCGCCCACACCTCTTCATAGGCGTCACTGTCCAGCGGGCAAAAGCTCGACACCCCGGCATTGTTGATGAGGATATCAATCCCGCCAAGGCGCGTGGCAATATCAGCAACGACCGTCTTTATCGCGCCGCCATCAGCGACATCGAGCGCAAAGGCCTGGGCGCTGAATGGACCTGCGGCGACAATGTCATCGACGACCTGCTGGCACGCGGCCTGATGCAGATCGGTGACGGCCACATGGGCGCCTTCGCGCGCAAACAGATGCGCGGTGGCCCGGCCCATGCCCGATGCCGCACCGGTGATGATGACCCTGCGGCCCGCGACCGAGCGGCTGAGATGCTGATAATCGTCCATGTCCTCTCCTCTTGTGCGGCAGACTATCGGACAGGACGCCCCATGCAAGCGCTATGGCTGGACCCGCATCACCGGAAGGGCGGTTCGTTAAAGGCGCGCAGCTTGCGGCTGTGCAGCTTTGTCCCTTCGGCCTTCATCTGTCGGCAGGCTTCGATGCCGATCAGCAGATGCTCGGCAATTGCGCGCTCGTAAAAGCGGTTGGCCTGTCCCGGCAGCTTTAATTCACCATGGAGCGGCTTGTCAGATACGCACAACAGCGTCCCATAAGGCACGCGAAAGCGATATCCTTGCGCGGCGATGGTGGCTGATTCCATGTCGATGCCAATCGCCCGGGCTTGCGAAAAGCGCAGCGCCGCTTTGGAATAGCGCAATTCCCCGTTGCGATCATCGGTGGTGACGATCGTGCCGGTACGCAACCGGGCCTTCAATGCTTCGGGGCTTTCACCCGACACAATCTCTGCCGCGCGAGCCATGGCCTGTTGCACCTCGGCAATGGGCGGGATGGGGATTTCGGGCGGCAACAGATCGTCGAGCACATGGTCATCGCGCAGATAGGCATGGGCCAGCACGAAATCGCCGATGCGTTGGCTTGCACGCAGGCCGCCACAATGGCCAATCATCAGCCAGGCCTCGGGGCGCAGCACCGCCAGATGATCGGTGATTGTTTTGGCATTGGAGGGTCCGACGCCAATATTGACAAGCGTGATGCCGCTTTTGTCGGGGGCCGTCAGGTGCCAGGCGGGCATCTGGTGACGCCGCCATGCGCTGTCGGCAACGGTGCTTAAAGGGTCTTCGGTTGTTTCCGTCACCGTGATGCCGCCGGGGCAGGACAGCATCTCATAGCCGCTGTCCTGGCCCAATTGGCTGCACGCCCAGCGCACAAATTCATCCACATAGCGATGATAATTGGTGAACAGCACATAACGCTGGACATGTTCGGGCGGCGTGCCGGTATAGTGGCGCAACCGAGCCAGTGAAAAATCGGTTCGCAGGCCATCGAACAGCGACAATGGGTGCGGCAAATCCGGATCGGCGCTCAACAGGCCATCGGCAATTTCATCGCCAATGGCGGCCAGTTCTGTGGATGGGAACCAGCGGGCCAGATCAATGGCGCGGATATCACCAAATTCAGTCCCGGCATCGAGGACATAGGGGAAGGGGATTTCCTGCCGCCCCGTCTGCACCGCAACCGTCAGGCCATAATCCGCAATCAGAATGTCAATCTGTTCCGACAGATAATCGGCAAACAGCGCCGGTTTGGTGACGCTGGTGACATAATGGCCGGGGGCCGCCAATCGCCCAAAGGACCGTTGCGGTTCATCGCTGCCCGTATCGCCAGACCATGTCAGATGAATTTCGGGATAGGCATAACGGCCATTGGTGCGGCCAGCCGGATCGGGCAGGGTGCCATGGGCAATATAGGCCTCAATATCGTCCCGCAAATGCTTGACCGAGGCTTTGAAAAGGCGGTCGAGCTGGTCAACAATGGCCCGACCATTTTGTGCTGTCGTCTGTGTTTCCATCGCACAGATTTACACAAAGCCAGATTGGCCCGCAAGCCGGGCGCGCAGCGCATAAAAAAGGGGACGGCGGTTTTCCGCCGTCCCCGGTTCCCTCTCCCAGGAAAACTCTTACAGCTGCTCTAGCATATATTCCGCAGAACTCACGCGAAATTCGCCGGGCGCTTCCACAAAAAGATGTTCGACCGTGCCGTCGTTCACAACCATGGCAAAACGCTGGCCACGGCCGCCCATGCCGAACTTCGATCCATCCATTTCCAGACCGACGGCCTTCACGAAATCCCCATTGCCATCGGCGAGCATCGTCACCTTGCCGTCAACGCCAGAGGCCTTGCCCCAAGCGCCCATGACAAAGGCGTCGTTCACGGCCGTGCAGGCAATTTCATCAATGCCCTTGGCCTTCAGCGCATCGGCCTTTTCCACAAAGCCCGGCAGGTGCTTGGCCGAACAGGTCGGCGTAAAGGCGCCGGGCACCGAAAACAGCGCCACGCGCTTTCCGGCGAAATAATCGGCGGCCGCAACAGGCTGCGGGCCTTCAGCTGTCGGCTGAATGAAGGTCGTGGCAGGGATTTTGTCACCAACTGCAATCGTCATGATTGGGTCCTCTTGAAAAGTCTGGCCCTGCTATATCAGGGCGCTGCGAGTCCGCAACAGACCATTCTGGTCAGGCCGGGCGCATCAGCACCAGGGCTGGCGCCGTCCGCCGCTATAGCGCCGGGCCAAACCTTCGCGGACAAGGATCTCTCCGGCGGAAACGCCGCGAACCTCAACGATCCGCAACATGCGGCCATAACGGTCGCGATCCCGACGCAGGGTCCGCAGCGTGACGCCGCCCCTATTCAGCAGCGCCTGCAAACGCAGGGTTGCAGCCTTGCCCAGCTCTGCCTCTTTGGGGCAGCGCGCGGGGTGGGTTTCCGGCGCGTCAATATCGGCCAGGCGGATTTTTTCGCCCGCCAGCCAGATGGTGTCGCCATCGACCACGCAATTTTCGCCACCACCGCGATGGCACAAGCCAAAACGCGGCGTCTGGGCATCGGCCTCAGCGCCCAGGCCTGATCCCAGAATTACCCCAAGAATGCATAAATTTATGATCCATTTCATAAACTTGACCTTGGCGGATCAGACGCCAAGGCCAAGCGCAATTGATGCCAATTTGGTGCAGTAATTGACGCTGTGGGTGCGGCTCCCCATCTGATGGGTCAGCCATGTTACGGCCAGACATCATCACATGAGGAGACGACCATGCCGCAGACCCGCTTTGCTTCCTTCAGGGCCCGGATGGGCAGCGCCTGTGCGGTGCTGATCCTGGCGGCCTGTGGCGGCACCCAAAGCGCGGGCGCAGCGGCGACCGAACCGCCCTTTGCGATGACAGAGATGGCGCGGTTTGAGGCGCCTTGGGCCATGGCCTTCCTGCCCGATGGCCGCGCTTTGGTGACCGAAAAGGCCGGCACGTTAAAGCTGTGGCACGCCAGCCGTGGCAGCGTGGCCGTGGCGGGTGGGCCGGCGGTATCCTTTGCCGGGCAGGGCGGGCTGGGCGATGTCGTCCTGCATCCCGATTTTGCGCGCAATGGCCTTGTTTATCTCAGCTGGGCCGAAGCGGACGGTGACGTCAAAGGCGCGGCGGTCGGCCGGGCCAAGCTTGTCGAAGATGGCAATGGCGCCCGGCTGGAGGGGCTAACCGTCCTGTGGCGGCAATCGCCCAAAGTCACCGGCAACGGGCATTTTGGCCATCGCCTCGCCTTTGGCCCGGACGGCAAGCTTTATATTTCATCGGGCGAACGCCAGAAATTTGATCCGGCACAGGATCTGACGGGCAATTTGGGCAAGGTTGTCCGCCTGAATGACGATGGCAGCCTGCCGTCGGACAATCCCATGGCCAAACAAGGCGGTGTGACGGCACAGCTTTATGCCCTTGGCCTGCGCAATCCCCTGGGTCTTGCCTTTGATGGCGCCGGGCGGCTGTGGGAGGTCGAAATGGGGCCGCGCGATGGCGATGAGCTGAACCTTGTCACACCCGGTGCCAATTTTGGTTATCCCAAAGTGTCGAATGGCGATCATTATGACGGGCGCGACATCCCCGATCATGCGCCGGGCGACGGGTTTATCGCGCCAAAGCTCTATTGGGTCCCGGCCATCTCGCCGGGCAGCCTGATGATCTATCAGGGCCAGGCGTTTCCCAAATGGTCCGGTGATGCCTTTATCGGGGCGCTAGGCGGCAAGGCCCTGATCCGTGTGGATCTGGATGGGGATCGCGCGGCCAAGGCCGATCACTGGCCGATGGACAAGCGCATCCGCGAGGTCGATCAATCGCCGGATGGGATGATCTGGCTGCTGGAAGATGGCCCGGATGCCCGGCTTCTGAAACTCACGCCCAAGGGCTAGACATTACAGCCGGATATACCGGAAGTACCAGATATCATGGCCAAAGACGGTGCGGGCTTTGCGCGCATATCGTGTTTCGGGCCAGTCATCGGGGCGCACCAGAAAATCGCTGGCGCTTTGGGCCTGCCAGGCAAAATCGCGGCGCTGGTCCATCTGCATCATCGCCCAGCGGCAGTAAATGGGATGGTCCGTGCCAAAGCGGAACTCCCCACCGGGCCTCAGCTTGGCCGCAATCCGGTCAAGCGGGCCAGGGTTCATCATCCGCCGCTTGGCATGGCGGGCCTTGGGCCAGGGATCCGGGTGCAGCAGATATACCCGATCGAGCGACGCATCAGGCAAACGACCCAGGACATCCAGCGCATCGCCCATATGGATGCGCACATTGGTCAACTGGTCATCGCGGATGTGCATCAACGCCCCAACGACGCCGTTAACAAAGGGCTCACAGCCGATAAAGCCATGGTTTGGGCGCAGGGCGGCCTGATAGGCCAGATGCTCCCCCGCACCAAAGCCGATCTCAAATTCCAAGGGACGGTCATCGCCGAATAGGGCGTGCGCATCAATCGGCCCATCAGGCACGGCGACCTGGGGCAGAAAGTCATCGACAAGCGCCTGCTGGCCCGCGCGCAGCTTATGGCCTTTGGCCCGCCCATATAGGCGGTTGAGTGTGGTCGGATCGGTCATGTGGGCGCGCTTAGGGGCACGCCCGCATGGCTGCAAGCCTCAGCGGCCGAGAGCGGCCTTCAGGTCGGCGACAAGGTCGGTCCGTTCCCAGGGGAAGAAGTCACCTTCTGCCGTGCGCCCGAAATGGCCATAGGCCGCCGTCTTGCGATAAATCGGCTTGTTGAGGCCCAGATGCGTGCGAATGCCACGCGGGGTCAGCTTGCCCAGCTTATCGATCGCCTTGATCGCGGCTTCGATTTTGTCGTCACCCACGGTGCCCGTGCCATGCGTGTCAACATACAGCGACAGCGGCTCTGACACACCAATGGCATAAGCCAACTGGATCGTGCAGCGCGTGGCGAGGCCCGCCGCCACGATGTTCTTTGCCAGATACCGGGTGATATAGGCGGCAGAACGGTCCACCTTGGTCGGGTCTTTGCCCGAAAAGGCACCGCCGCCATGCGGGGCAGCGCCACCATAGGTGTCGACAATGATCTTGCGGCCCGTCAGGCCGGCATCGCCATCTGGCCCGCCAATTTCAAAGCTGCCCGTCGGGTTGATGTGGTAAACCGTTTCGTCAGACAGCAACGCCGCTGGAATAACATCGGCCACCACGGCCTTTACATAGGCCTTCAGCGTGGCTTCCTTGTCGCCTTGGTCATAGCCTGCCTTGTGCTGGGTCGACACAACGATTGCGGTTGCGGCGGCGGGCTTGCCATTTTCAAAACGCAGGGTGACCTGGCTCTTGGTGTCTGGTTCCAAAAAGGGTGCGGCGCCCGAATGCCGGTCAGCGGCCATGCGTTCCAGGATCTTGTGGCTGTAATCCAGCGTGGCCGGCATCAGGTCCGGCGTTTCGTCGCAGGCAAAGCCGAACATGATGCCCTGGTCGCCCGCGCCTTCATCCTTATTGCCCGATGCATCGACACCTTGTGCGATATGCGCCGATTGCGGATGCAGATTGTTATAGAATTTCAGCGTTTCCCAGTGAAAGCCATCCTGTTCATAACCGATGTCTTTCACCACCTTGCGCACTGTCTGCTCAATTTCGTCCTGAACGCCCGGCGCCCAGTTGCCAGCTTCGTCCATGATCCCCTTGCCCCGGATTTCGCCGGCGAGCACCACAAGCTGCGTCGTTGTCATCGTTTCGCACGCCACGCGCGCTTCAGGGTCTTTCGACAGGAACAGATCCACGACCGCATCGGAAATCTGGTCGGCAACCTTGTCGGGATGGCCTTCGGAAACGCTTTCGGACGTGAAGAGATAGCTGCTGCGCATTTGGGCGAGGTTCCTATGGATATAAAGAAAGCTTTATGTCTTGAATTCGCGCTTTAGCGCAGGGCGCGGCGCGTTGCAATGGCCCCGATCATCAGCAAAAAGGCTAGGCCGAGGGCAAGACGATTGCCAAAGCGGGCAAAAAGCGTTGGCGCGTCGGCGGCGGGCAGGTGGGTCATGATGGCGCCCGCCTGACGATAAGGCAGGGACGAAATCACCCGGCCCCGTGCATTGATAACGGCCGATATGCCGGTGGGGGTGGACCGGACAATCGGCAGGCCTTCTTCCAGCGCGCGCATCTGTGCCTGGGCCAGATGCTGGGGCGGGCCCCAGCTGCCAAACCAAGCATCATTGGATGGATTGAAGATCACATCAGGCCGGGCCGCCGGATCAACCACAGCGCCTGAAAAGATCATTTCATAACAGACCTGAAAGCCAATCTGGCCAAAGCCCGGCACGGCCCGTGTCTGTGGCCCCGGCCCCGGCCAGAAATCCAGATCCCCCGGCACCAGCCGCGACAGGCCAATGGCCGATAAAATCGGGCGCATCGGCAGATATTCGCCATAAGGGACAAGATGGGCCTTGTCATAACGGGCCAGCAGACGCCCATCGGGCCCCAGCGCAAAGACGCTGTTGCGCGCACCCGCCACCTGCCCATCTGCTGCAAATTCCAGGGCGACCCCGCCGGTCAGCAACATGTCCCTGGGGCCCAAAAGGGCGGCCACCCGCAACCGGGCGGCAGGCTCTTCCTCCAGATAATCGGGAATGGCGGCTTCGGGCCACAGGACCAGCCGGGGGGTGGGTCCGGGGCGGCCGCTCATCTGCGCCAGCTTGCCGAAATTCACGGCATCAAATCCCGCCACATGCTTGTCCTGTTGGCCGATATTGGGCTGCACCACATGCAGGCGCGTGGCGGTGGCGGGCCGTTCATCCGGCAGGTTCAACAGGGCCGCCCCTGTCAGCCCAAGCGGCAGGCAGGCCAGCGCCAGGCCCGGTGACCAGCGGCGGCGGGCCAGCATCCACAGCCCTGCGGCGAACAGGATCACAAGCCCCGATACGCCATAGGTCCCAAACCAGCGGCTGGCCTGTGCGGCATCGACAAAGGCAACCGAAAGCGGGTTCCAGGCAAATCCGGTGAACAGGGTGGCGCGCAGCCATTCGGTCACAATCCAGCTGGCGGCAAAACACAAAGCAAAGACAGCCCCACCCCCATTGCGCCCCAGACGATAGGCAAGACCCGTGGCCAGAGCGGGATAAATGGCCAGATAACAGGACAGCAGCACCACCGCGATCCAGCCCAGCCAGGCCGGCATCGCCGATTGATAGGCAAAGGACCCGGCAATCCAGTTGAGCCCCAGAACAAACTGCCCCAGCCCAAAGCCATAGCCGCGCGCCGTCGCCGCGCGCAGGGTGGGTGCGGTCCACACCAGATGCACCAACACAACAAGGCCAAGCAGCGTCAGCGGCCACAGACCAAGCGGGGCAAATCCGGTGGCGGACACAAGGCCGGCCAGAATGCTGAGGATCAAGGAAAAGCGCTGCACGCCCATCGGGCTAAAGCTGGTCCCGATAATTTTCAATCTTTGTCTTTGGGCGGGCGGCCATGTTGGGCCACGCCGATTGATTTTGCCCATTTGCCTGAACGGCTATCTGGATTAGGACCACCACATGCGTCCCTTTCACCTTGCCTTTCCGGTGCATGATCTTGCGGCAGCCCGCGCCTTTTATCGCGACATTCTGGGCTGTGGCGAAGGGCGCAGTTCAGACCATTGGATCGATTTTGACCTTTATGGGCATCAGATTGTCGCGCATCTGAACCCCGGCATTCAGGCCACCAATGCGACCAACCCGGTCGATGGCCATGATGTGCCGGTGCCGCATTTCGGCGTGGTGCTGACACTGGCGCAATGGGAAGAGCTTGCCGCGCGCGTCACAGCCGCCGGCATTCCCTTTGGCATTGCGCCCTATATCCGGTTCAAGGGCCAGCCCGGCGAGCAGGCGACGATGTTTTTCCGCGATCCCAGCGGCAATGCCTTGGAATTCAAGGCCTTTGCCGACGATGCCCAGCTGTTTGCGACAGCTTAGGGCGCATCCGCCGCTGCGGCCGCCGCCACACGCCAAATCCGGTTGCCGGCATCGTCCGCGACCAAAAGCCCACCGCGACTGTCAATCGTGACGCCCGCCGGGCGGCCTTGCGCCTCGCCCTTGGCATTCAGAAAGCCGGTCAGCACATCGACAGGCTTGGCCTTGGCATCGGGAAAGCCACGCTCGTTGAAGGGGATATAAACAACTTTATAGCCCGATGGCGGATTGCGGTTCCATGATCCGTGCTGGCCGATAAAGGCGCCATTGGCGAATTTGGGGCCAAGCTTTGCCGTGCCGGCAAAGGCCAGCCCCAGCGACGCCGTATGCGCCCCCAGCGCATAATTGGGCCGCTTCACATATTGTTGCAGGTCAGGGCGCTGCGGCTGGACACGATGGTCCGGCAGGCGCCAATAGAACCAGGGCCAGCCATAATGGCCGCCAAAATCAACCGTGGCGAGATAGTCTGGCGGGACATCAGGGCCAAGCTGGTCGCGTTCGTTGACCGTGGTCCACAGATAACCTGTCTTGGGCTCATAGGCGAGGCCATTGGGGTTGCGCAGCCCGGCGGTGAAGATGCGGAATGTTTTCTGCTTGGGGAAAACCTCCAGCACATTGGCGCGATATTCTTCGCTCTTCAGGCCGTTTTCGCCGATATTGCTGTTCGACCCGACCGTGACATAAAGCGTCTTTTTATCCGGGGATGCAATGACATTGCGGGCCCAATGGTTGTTGGGCGCCGATGACGGCAGCGGGACGATTTTTTCGCCCTTGGCGGTGATCCGCGTCTCACCCAGCTTATAGGGAAAGGCCATCAGGCTGTCGGTATTCGCAACGTACAGCGTCTCGCCGACCAGTTCCATGCCAAAGGGTGAATTCAGGCCGTTATCCGCAGTCAACAAGGCGGATCGCACATCCGCTTTGCCATCGCCATTGGTGTCGCGCAGCAAGGTGATGCGATTGGCCGAGACATCGGATCCATTGGCCGATTTCATGATCTTGCGGGCAATCCAGTCGCCAATGCCCTGGGTTGGGCGCGACGGCTGCGTCGATTCCGCGACCAGCACATCGCCATTGGGCAGCAACGTCATCCAGCGGGGATGATCCAGATCACGGGCAAATTCCTGGACGGTCAGGCCCGTAGCAGCCACCGGCTTGGCAGCCCCTTGCCAGCCCACGACCTTGGCAATCACAACTGAGGGAAAGGCTTCCTGCTGGATTTCGGTGAGAACAGGGGTCGGCCCATAGAGCTTTGCAATATCGACCGTCGATTGCGACGGTGTGGTCAAATACCAGATGCCGCCGGCCAGACCGACCACAACCAGGCCTGAAATGATCTTTGCATGGGTGCGCCAGTTCATGCTGCTCTCCATCGTTCGTGTTGCTGCGATATAGGCCTCTTGGCGCGATCAGCAACCTGCCTGGATGATCCGGGCCGGCTGGCCACCGGCCGGGCTATTTGCCCAAAGCCATGTCAGATACAGGGGCGTGGAGCCGCAAGCGGGTGACGCGCCGTTCATCGCCTTCGGTCACCTCAAGCCGCCAGCCGCTGATATGCGGCAAAACCTCTCCCGGCTTGGGCACATGACCGGCCAGCACAAAGGCCAGACCGCCCAGCGTATCGACATCTTCGTCAATATCGCCCAGGCGCGGATCAATCATCCGGGCGACATCTTCCAGTTCGGCGCGGGCATCGGCTTCCCAAATGCCATCATCGACATTGGCGAGCAGCGCAACGGGGGCGTCATCATGCTCATCTTCGATATCGCCGACAATTTCCTCAACCAGATCCTCGATTGTCACCAGCCCTTCGGTGCCGGAATATTCATCGATCACAATCGCAAGGTGCATCCGTTTGGCGCGCATATCCGCCAGCAGGTCCAGCACCCCGCGCGCGGCCGGGACGTAAAGCGGCTGCCGGATCAGCTTGCCGATCGTTGCCGGCGGCTTTCGGTTGCTCGCCAAAATGGCAAAGACATCCTTGATATGGATCATGCCGGTCACATCGTCGAGATTGTCTTTATAGACCGGCAGGCGGCTATGCCCGGCCTCGGCAAAGGCCTTCACCAGATCGGCAAAGCTGGTGGTGGTTGGCACCGCAATGATGTCGCTGCGCGGCACGGCGATATCGCCCACGGTCCGCTCCCCAAAATGCAGCAGGTTGCGCAGCATTTCGCGTTCAATGGCCGACAGATCGCCGCGGATCGGCGTATCGCCGTCCTCTTCCGCTTCCTCGATGGCATCTTCAATCTGGTCCCGCAACGTGGCTTCACGTCTGCGGAATACAAGCGATCTCAGCGCATGAACCCAAGATCGACTACTGGCATCCTCCGTCATGGCGGTGTGTCTATTCTCCGTAAGGATCATCATGGCCAAGATCAGCCATGATCAGGCGTTCCAGCCCTTCCATCTCTTCTGCATCCGCATCTGATATATGATCAAAGCCGATCAGATGCAAAAGCCCGTGCACAATCAGGTGTGTGGCATGGGCCTCAACGGCGATGGCCTTGTCTGCCGCTTCGCGGGTGCAGGTCTCTTTGGCAAGGACGATGTCGCCCAGCATCATCTCGGGAAACAAGGCTGTGGCGCCCGGCGTCAGATCATCCGGCGTCACCATGGGGAAGGACAAGACATTGGTTGGCTTATCCTTATCGCGATAGATGCGGTTAAGGATCTGGACCTCGGCATCATCGGTCAGGCGGATCGCCACCTCAATCACCGTGTCGATATCGGCCAGATGGGCAAAGGGTGACAGGCGCACGGCCCGGTCCAGCACATGCGTGGCAAGTGCTTCCCAATCCGTGCCGTCATGCCAGCCTTCATTCAGGACAGCGGCGTCAATCATCGCGGTGCGCTGTCTGGCCCTTCATAGGCTTCGACGATCCGTCCGACGATGGGATGGCGCACAACATCAGCCGCGTTGAAGCGAACGGTGGCAATGCCATCAACACCGTCGAGCCGGGCGACAGCATCGGCCAGGCCGGATTTGCTGGGATCGGGCAAATCCACCTGCCGCGGGTCGCCACAAATCACCATCCGGCTGTTCATGCCAAAGCGCGTCAGGAACATCTTCATCTGGGCCGGCGTCGTGTTTTGTGCTTCATCCAGAATGATAAAGCTATCGGCCAGCGTGCGCCCGCGCATAAAGGCAATGGGGGCAATTTCAATTTCGCCGCTGGCAATGCGCCGCTCCACCTGTTCTGCGGGCAGGCAATCATACAGGGCGTCGTAAAGCGGGCGCAGATAAGGATCGACCTTTTCCTTCATGTCGCCCGGCAAAAAGCCCAGCCTTTCCCCGGCCTCAACGGCGGGGCGCGACAGGATAAGCCGGTCGACCGACCCGCTGATCAGCTGCGATACGGCCTGCGCAACGGCCAGATAGGTCTTACCCGTGCCCGCCGGGCCAAGCGCGAAAATCACATCATTGCGCGTCAACGCTTCCATATAGCGGATCTGGGTGGCCGACCGCGGGACGATGGTTTTCTTGCGCGTGCGGATCATCACCGGCGGCTGGTCCTGCGCGTCATTGCGCACAATGCCATCCAGCATCGGTTCTGCCGACATGGAAATAATGGCCGAAACCGTTCCGGCATCAATATCTTCATTATGGACGACGCGGTTATACAGGCTGGTCAGGACGTCGCGGGCACGGGCAATGGCGCTGGCTTCACCCTCGATTTGCAACTTGTTGCCGCGCGCGGCGATATACACCCCCAGCGCATTTTCAATGGCGACCAGATTCTGGTCATAATGGCCAAAAACAGCCCCGAGTAATTGTGGCCGATCAAAAACCACCTCGATGCGTGCGCGGTCGCCCGGTTGGGCGGGTTGGGGTTTACGCGACATTCAGTTCCTTATCGCAAAGGGCGCCAGCAAGGCTGTTCGGCCCGGCTGAAACCAGATCAACATCCACCATATCACCGATCTGTGCATCGGTCATGACATGAACCGATTGCAACCAGGGCGATTTCCCGATCCTTTGTCCCGGCAATTTGCCGTTGCGTTCCAGAAGGATGCGGGTTCGTGTGCCCAGGCTTGCCTGATTGAAGGCCAGTTGCTGCTGATTGATCAGCGCTTGCAGGCGTTGCAGCCGATCATCCATCACCTCTGGGGCGATCTGATCGTCCATGGTCGCCGCCGGTGTGCCCGGGCGTGGCGAATATTTAAAGCTAAAGGCCTGCGCATAATTGGCCGTTTCAATCAGGCGCAGCGTGTCTTCAAATTCTGCCTCGCTTTCACCCGGAAAGCCGACGATGAAATCACCCGACAGTGCAATATCTGGCCGCGCGGCGCGGACCCGATCGATGATCTTCAGATAGCTGTCGGCGGTGTGCTTGCGGTTCATTGCCTTCAGGATGCGGTCATTGCCCGACTGCACCGGCAGATGCAGGAAGGGCATCAGCTTTTCCACCTCCGCATGGGCGCGGATCAGCCCATCGGTCATGTCATTGGGGTGGCTTGTCGTATAGCGGATGCGGGCAAGCCCCGGTATCGCATCAAGCGCGCGGATCAGATGGTCGAGGCCCTGATCCTCTTGCGCCCAGGCGTTGACGTTCTGGCCCAGCAGCGTGATTTCCTTCGCACCAGCATCCACCAGTGCCTTGGCTTCATCCACAATCGCTGAAAAACTGCGGCTGATTTCACCGCCGCGCGTATAGGGCACAACGCAATATGTGCAGAATTTGTCGCAGCCTTCCTGCACCGTCAAAAAGGCGGTTGGCCCGGTTTTGCGGCGGGCCGGCAGCTTGCCGAATTTTTCCAGCCCCGGCAGGTCAAGATCATGAACGCGTTCGCCCTGGGCGGCACGGGCGATCATATTGGGCAGATCATGATAGGCCTGCGGCCCAACCACAATATCAACATCGCGGGACCGCGCCGTTACCTCTGTCCCTTCGGCCTGCGCAACGCAGCCGGCCACCGCGATCATCGGGCGACTGCCATCTTCGCGCCGTTGCCGGCCAATATCTGAATAGACTTTTTCGGCCGCTTTCTCACGAATATGGCAGGTGTTCAGCACGACCAGATCGGCTTCGGCCTCGCTGGTGGCGGCCATGCCCTGGGCGCCAAGCAGTTCGGCCATGCGCTCGCCATCATAGACGTTCATCTGGCAGCCAAAGGACTTAACGTGAAAGCTTTTGGGGGTGGGGCGACTCATAGACCGCGCCCTAGCCGAGCCCAAGGGCGGCCGCAATCTCAGCCCGGCTGTGCGCGGCAATCGCCTTGCGGTCGGCAAAGTCCGCATGGGACAGCGGCTCCAGAAAATGCACCCGCACCGGAAAACGCCCCGGTCGGCTGAGGACGCGCAGGGCATTGGACCCAAAGCTTTCATCGCCCACCCAGGCCAGGTCCTCGACATCGCGGCCATAGTCCAGCGCCACGGGCTGGAGCGAAATCGCCTCTGGTGCCGGGGTGACAGCCGCGATCAACGATGTCCGAAAGGTCAGCAGCGCCCGGCCATCGCCCGTCGTGCCTTCGGGAAACAAGGTGACAGGCTGGCCGGATAACAAGGCCGTTTGCAGGCTGGTCGCCTGATGATGCGCGGTATGGCGGGCATCGCGCGCGACATAGACGGTGTTGTTGCTGGTCGTCAGCCAACCGATCACGGGCCAGGGCTTCATATCGGCCTTGGCGACAAAGGCGCAGCGCGTCTGCCCGGCCAGGGCCAGAACATCAATCCAGCTGATATGATTGGCGATATACAGGACGTTGCGGCGCACCGGCGTGCCTGTCACGGTGACATCCGCCCCCACAATCCAGCCCGTGATCTTCAAAAAAAGCCCCGCAATCGGGGACTGCCGATCAAAAAGCCGCCACACAAGATGTGGACCAATCAGGACCATCAGGGTCAGCACGATGGCGCCAATGCGCAGCCACGCCCGCAGATGCGGCGCCTCAGCCCTTTCGATCGAGCGCGACGCCATAAAGCTCCATACGATGGTCCACGAGGCGGAAGCCAAGCCGTTCCGCGATCACTTTTTGCAGCGCCTCCAGCTCTGGATCGACAAATTCGATGACGCGGCCTGTTTCGACATCGATCAAATGGTCGTGATGGGCTTCGGCAGCGGCTTCGTACCGCGACCGGCCATCGCCAAAATCATGGCGTTCCAGAATGCCCGCTTCTTCGAACAAGCGAACAGTGCGATAGACGGTGGCAATGGAGATGCCGGGGTCAATGGCAGACGCGCGGGCGTGGACCGCCTCCACATCCGGGTGATCTGCGGCTTCTGACAAGACTTTGGCGATGACGCGCCGCTGGTCGGTGATGCGCAGCCCCTTTTCATGGCACAGCGCCTCAACGTCGATAAATCGATTCATAAATGCAATCCGGGGCCAGAAGGCAAAGTCATGCGATGCCTTCTAACTCCCAAATCGCATCGCGCAAAGCATCGATTAACCGCGACTGCGGCGGCCCGGCTTTCGACCCAATCCGATCTTCACGGCCAAGGAGCGGCGCTGTTCTGCATAATTGGGCGCAACCATCGGATAATCGCGCGGCAGCCCCCATTTTGACCGATATTCATCGGGCGTCATGCTGTAATGCGTCATCAAATGGCGCTTGAGCATTTTCAGCTTTTTGCCGTCTTCAAGGCAGACGATATAGTCGGGCTTGATCGAGGCGCGCACTGAAACGGCGGGTTCGGGCCGGGGGTCCGACGAATCGGCACCCGTCCCGAGGCCAGACAGGGCCCCATGAACATTGGAGATAAGATTCGGCAGGTCAGAGACCGCAACCGAATTGTTACTGACATGCGCTGCAACAATATCTGCTGTCAGCGTGATAAGCGTTTCACTGTTTTCCGTTGTGTCGGTCATTTCACTATCCCAGATACAAGTGCATGTACTGATTGGGAAAGCTCGATCGCTGAGGATCGAACCACTCCTTTTGATACTGCATTGATAGATTGGATGTTTTGCCTTCTGATCTGATCAGAGATTCGCAAAAGACGATATATCCAGCTGCAATGTCAAAGCATCAAAACGGTTGTTTTCTAATCCGTGATAGTAGTTTTCGCGCCTTCCGACTTCTGTAAAGCCGACCTTTGTGTAAAGTGCAAGGGCTGGATTGCCTGATCTGACTTCAAGCATAACCTTTTTGACACTATTTTTGCGCGACCAGTCAATGACTGATTCAATCAGTCTTAACCCAATACCTTGTCGTTGAGATTCGGAAGTGGTTGCAATTAAAAGTAATTCTGATTCATCAAGTACAGATCGGGCAAGCGCAAAGCCAACCGGTCTTGAGTGTTGATAGGCGATAAAAAGAATTGTCCCAGGAAGGGACAGGATGCCAACACACTGGGCGGCGGTCCAGGCTTCGCCGAAAATGGGATCAAAGGCCGACGCCATGATCGGCATGATGGCGTCGACATCGCGGCTCTGCGCCGCGACAACCTCAATCGCGTCGGTCACGGATTGGGCTTTGCATCGGGCGCCCGGCCATAGACCGGATCGGGCGGCAGTTTGCGTAAGTCGGCCGGCAAAAGCCGGGCATCGCGGGCGTCTGGGCCAACCACCAGTGCTTGATCACAGGCTACACGCGTGGCCGCTGATCCGGCCGCACATCTCCAGAACGGAGCCGATTCCGGGACAACCGATGCCAGCGGGGCAAGCGCCGTCAACGGATCTTTGGCAAAGGGCTGAATGAAAACTTCGCCATGCCCGCCTTCAATTGCGATCATCGCATCCGCCAGGTCGTGGTCTTGAAACAGCCGGGCCGCCAACAGGGCATGGGTCGTATAGCCGGAAACGGGGACGCCCCAGGCCAGCCCAAGCGCCCGCGCCGCCGCAATGCCAACGCGCACGCCGGTAAAGCTGCCGGGACCACAATTGACGAGGATGGCGGCCGCGCGGCCGCCGTCTGGCAGGGTGGCGATCATCGGGATCAGCCGTTCGGCATGGCCGCGGGCGCCCTCTTCGTGGCGATGGGCAATGACGGCCCCGGCATCGATCAGGGCCACCGAGCAGGCCGTGGTTGCCGTCTCGATGACCAGGATCATGACGGCGTCAAAGGACGGTGTTGAACCGGTCAAAGCCCGGCCGGGGCGATCGTTCAAAAATCGTGGCCGGGTCACCATAGCCCAGTGTCGAGATAAAGTTGGATTTCACCTTGGTCCCGGCGAAGAAGGCGGCGTCCACCGCCTCATTCGAAAAGCCCGACATCGGGCCGGTGTCGAGGCCCAGCGCGCGGGCGGCAAGGATGAAATAGGCGCCTTGCAGCGATGAATTGCGCATCGCCGTGGCTTCGATCATCGCATCATTGCCCGCAAACCAGCTGCGGGCATCGGCATGGGGGAATAATTCGGGCAGATGCTCATAAAATTCCAGATCCATGCCAATGATCACCGTGACCGGCGCTTGCAGGATCTTTTCCGCATTGGCGGGCATGGTGAGGGCCGCCAGCTTTTGCTTGGCGTCTGCGCTGGCGCACCAGATCAACCGGGCCGGCAGGGCATTGGCAGAAGTTGGGCCATATTTCATCAGATCCCAAATGGCGTCCATCTGGGCCTGGGTGACGGGCCGGTCGAGATAGCCATTATAGGTCCGCGCCGTGCGAAACAGCTGGTCCAGCGCGTCGGCGTTCAAGGGCTCGGCCATCAAAATATCCTTTGATTTATGGGGGCTCAGATCGACAGGACTTCGGTCACTTCGGGCACATAATGCTTCAAAAGCTGTTCGATCCCGTTTTTCAGCGTGGCTGTGGAGGATGGGCAACCGGCACAGGCGCCCTGCATTTTCAGATAGACGCGGCCATCCTGAAAGCCGCGATAGACAATATCGCCGCCATCATTGGCGACCGCCGGGCGCACGCGCGTTTCAATCAATTCCTTGATCTGTTCGATGATGTCGGCATCGGCGGGATCATCGTCAAAGCCGGCAGGTTCAGGCGGGACTGAAAAGCTGGCGGTGGCCGGGCGGAATAACGGCATATTGCCCGCAAAATGATCCAGCAGGACGGACAGGACATCCGGCTTCAGCTGCGCCCAGGAAGCGCCGGGCCCGGCCGTCACCGACACGAAGTCGCGGCCAAAAAACACGCCCTCGACATCGCCCAAAGCGAATAAGGCTTCTGCCAGCGGCGAGGCTTCGGCCTCTTCGGGGGAGGCAAAGTCACGTGTGCCGGAATTCATGACCGGGCGGCCGGGCAGGAATTTCAGCGTCGCCGGATTGGGCGTGGTTTCGGTTTCGATCAGCATAGCGCCTATCTGGGGTCTGGAGCGGCGGGGATCAAGCGGCTTTGCGGACAAAAACCGTGCCGGCGGAATAGCCTGCACCGAATGAACAGATCAGGCCAATCTCTCCGGCGGTAAAATCGGCGTGATGCTTGTGAAAGGCGATGATCGACCCTGCAGACGACGTATTGGCATAAGTGTCCAGCACCGTCGGGCTTTCATCGGCATCCGGCTCATGGCCCAGCACTTTGGTGGCGATCAACCGGTTCATCCCGGTATTGGCCTGGTGCAGCCACATCCGGCGCAGGTGCGTGGGCATCAGGTTCAGCCGGTCCAGCTGCTGGGTGATCATTTCTGCGACCATCGGCACGACTTCTTTGAAAACCTTGCGCCCTTCCTGCACGAACAGCTTGTCGCGGGCGTCGCGTGTTTCAGGCGCGGTGCGGTTCAAAAAGCCGAAATTGTTCCGGATATTGTTGGAAAACTGGGTCTTGAGCTTGGTGCCCAAAATCTCCCAATGACCGGCCGGGGCGATCGACTTTTCCTCAACCAAGACGGCCGTTGCGACATCGCCAAAGATGAAATGGCTGTCGCGATCCCGCCAATTGAGATGGCCAGAGCAAATTTCCGGGTTTACGACCAGCACCGACCGCGCATTGCCCGCGCGGATAAAATCGGCAGCCGTCTGAATACCAAAGGTGGCCGAGGAACAGGCGACGTTCATGTCAAAGCCAAAGCCCTCAATGCCCAGCGCATCCTGAATTTCGATGGCAATGGCGGGATAGGCGCGCTGCAGGTTGGAACAGGCACACAGCACGGCATCCACATCGCGGGCGTCGCGCCCGGCGCGGGCCAGCGCTTCGCGGGCCGCTGCAACGCCAATTTCCGCGAGGATCGACAGGTCTTCATTCGGCCGTTCGGGCAGGCGCGGGCACATGGTGTCCGGATCAAGGATCGGCGCTTTGGAGACAACATGGCGCGCCTTGATGCCGCTTGCCTTTTCAATGAACTCCACAGAACTGGGCTGCAGGGCCTCGACCGTGCCGGCCGCGATGGCATCGGCATTCTCGGCGTTAAAGCGCGCAACATAGGTGTTAAAACTCGCCACCAGCTCATCATTCGAAATGCTGTCGGGCGGCGTGTACAGCCCCGTTGCCGAAATGACCGGAGTGAACGGACTGGTCATTCAATGTCCCCTTCGCGTTGTTTTTCTTTGCGCCCTAGCCTTGGGGGCCTTTGGGTGCAATGGCGCAGCGTGCCGCTTTCCCCTTGCCTTTCCTGCCCCCCGTCCGCCACATAAGACTTATGCTGCGCCAGTACGAACTTGTTGAAAAAGTGAAGGGCTATGACCCGGAAGCGGATGAGGATCTGCTGAACAAGGCCTATGTCTTTTCGATGAAGGCGCATGGCACGCAGCTGCGCGCATCGGGGGACCCCTATTTCAGCCATCCGATTGAGGTCGCCGGTCTGCTGACTGATCTCAAGCTGGATGATGAAACCATCGCCACGGCCATTTTGCACGACACGATCGAAGATACGCTGGCCACACCAGACCAGATTGAACGGCTGTTTGGCAGCAATGTCGCCCGGCTTGTCGATGGCGTGACCAAGCTGTCCAAAATCGAGGCGCTGACCGAAAATGAGCGCGCGGCCGAAAATCTGCGCAAATTTCTGCTTGCCATGTCGGATGACATCCGCGTGCTGTTGGTCAAGCTGGCGGACCGGCTGCACAATATGCGCACGCTGCACTTCATCAAGAATGAGGAGAAGCGCCGCCGCATCGCCCGTGAAACCATGGATATCTATGCCCCGCTGGCAGAGCGGATCGGGATGTATGAATTCATGAAAGAAATGCAGACCCTTGCCTTTCGGGAATTGGAGCCAGAGGCCTATGCCTCGATCACCAAAAGGCTGCAGCAATTGCAGGAAGGCGGTGGGGACCGGATCACGCGGATCAGCTCGGGCATCAAGATGCTGCTGTCGCGCGCCGGGGTGGAGGCGGAAGTCACGGGTCGGGAAAAGCACCCCTATTCGATCTGGCGTAAAATGGCAGAGCGGCACATCAGCTTTGAACAGCTGTCAGATGTGATGGCCTTTCGGTCGATCTTGCCGGATACGGCGTCCTGTTATCAGGCCCTGGGCCTGATCCATCAGCGCTGGCCAATGGTGCCCGGTCGCTTCAAGGATTATATCTCAACGCCCAAGCGCAATGGCTATCGGTCGTTGCACACATCGGTCATCCATAATGAAAAGGTGCGCATCGAAATTCAGCTGCGCAGCCGCGATATGCACGCCCAGGCCGAATATGGCTATGCCGCGCACTGGGCCTATAAGGCGGATATTGATGAGCCCGTGGCGCAAACGGCGTGGATCCAGGATCTTGTCGAAATTCTCGACCATGCGGAAAGCCCGGAAGAGCTGCTCGAACATACCCGCATGGCGATGTACCAGGATCGGATCTTTGCCTTCACCCCCAAGGGTGAGTTGATTCAGCTGCCCAAGGGCGCGACGCCGGTTGATTTTGCTTATGCCATTCACACCAATTTGGGCGATCAGGCGGTGGGGGCAAAGGTCAATGGCCGGGTGGTTCCGCTGCGCACGCCAATCGACAATGGCGATCAGGTCGAAATCCTGAAATCCAAGGCGCAAGAGCCGCAGCCCGCCTGGCTGAACTTTGCCGTAACGGGCAAGGCCCGTGCCGCCATTCGTCGCTTTGTCCGCAACAAGGAAGAAGATGAACTGATCGCGCTTGGCCGCAACATCTATGATGAAATCGTTGCCCGTTTGCCCAGCAAATTGGGTGCCAAGGCGCTGACCGATGCCATTAAGCGGCTGAAGCTGAAGGATGAAGATGTCCTGATGACGGCCATTGCGCGCCAATCGATCACCGATGCGCAGTTGATGGAGGCGCTGATGCCGGGCAGCACCGCCAAAAGCAATGGCGGCACGCCGGGCCAGCGTCAGGCGATTTCCATTCGCGGGTTGCGCCCCGGCGTCGCCTTTGATCTTGCCACATGTTGCCGCCCGCTGCCCGGCGATCGGATTGTCGGCTTGCGGCGGCCGGATGAAGCCATTGAGGTCCATACCATTGATTGTCCGAAGCTGGCCGATGGGGCCGATGCCGACTGGCTGGATCTGGCCTGGGGCGATGGCTCAGATGGCGGGACGGCCCGGCTCAGCGTTGTTGTCCGCAATCAGCCGGGGGCCCTGGCCGTGATGGCGGGCATTTTTGGCGCCAATGAAGCCAATATCCTCAATCTGAAAATGGAACATCGCGACACCAGTTTTCATACCTTCATCGTCGATCTGGAGGTGCGTGACCTCCAGCATTTGACCCGCATTTTGGCGGCATTGCGCGCGGCCGATGCTGTGTCGCAGGCTGAACGCATCTGATGGCCGCCGCTGGTCCTGTCGTCCCGCCCGATTTCTCCCGCCAGCTGCGCAATCCGCGGCTGCTGGAGGCTGCGGTCGCGCTCAATGAAAACCGGCTGCACGATGCCGAACCGCTGTTGCGGCAGCATTTAAAGGATGATCCCTTTGATGTGGCGGCGATCCGCATGTTGGCGGAACTTGCCGGTCGGATCGGCCGGATGAAAGATGCCGAAACATTGCTGCGCCGCGCGATTGAACTGGCGCCCAATTTTGTGCCCGCCAGGTCCAATTTGGCGATTGTCCTTTATCGGCAAAATCGCGCAGCCGAAGCCATTGCAGAACTGGATGCGATTGCGCTGCTCGATCCCGATGATGTCGCGCATGATAGCCTGAAGGCGGCGGCCAAAGGGCGGCTGGGCGATTATGATGATGCCATTGATCTCTACGGCACGGTTTTGACGCGCTTTCCCGGCCAGCCCAAAATCTGGATGTCTTACGGACATTTGCTGAAGACCGTTGGGCGGCAGGCGGACAGTATCTCGGCCTATCGCAAGGCGCTGGAGATTGCGCCGGCCTTGGGCGAAGTCTGGTGGAGCCTCGCCAATCTGAAGACGGTGGCCTTTGATGATGCCGATCTGCGCCTGATGGCAGACGGGCTGGCCCGCACCGATATTTCCACCGAGGACCGGTTCCACCTGCATTTTGCGCTCGGCAAGGCGTTGGAAGACCGGAAAGAGGCCGAAGCCGCCTTTCATCATTATGCGCAGGGCAATCGCCTGCGCGCGGCAGAGCTGGACACCCATGAACGCAATGTCAGCGCGCATGTTGCCGCGGCCAAAGCCCTGTTCACACCAGAATTTTTCCGGGATCGCGCCGGGCAGGGCTGCCTTGATGCAGATCCGATCTTCATCCTTGGCCTGCCGCGCGCCGGATCAACGCTGCTCGAACAGATCCTTTCCAGCCATTCTGAGGTTGAAGGGACGATGGAGCTGCCTGATATCCCGCATATCGCGGCACAGCTGGGCAATATCGATCAGTGGCCCAAAAGGCTGGCCGATGCCGGGCCGGATGCGCTGCGCCGCATGGGGGAGACATTCCTTGATCGGACGCGCATTCAGCGCAAAACAGGCAAGCCCTTTTTCATCGATAAACTGCCCAATAACTGGATCCATGTCGGCCTGATCCATCTGATCCTGCCCAATGCGCGGATCATTGATGCGCGGCGCCACCCGATGGCCTGTTGTTTTTCCAACTTTAAACAGCATTTTGCACGCGGGCAGGGCTTTACCTACGGCTTGACTGACATTGGCCGATATTATTGCGACTATGTTGACTTCATGGCGCATATCGACCGGGTTTTGCCGGGCCGCGTGGTGCGCGTTTTTCATGAGGATATGGTGGACAACAGCGATGCTGAAATTCGCCGTCTGCTGGCCGCGCTTGGCCTGTCTTTTGAAGACAGCTGCCTGCGCTTTTGGGAAACGGACCGCGCCGTCCGCACCGCCAGTTCAGAACAGGTCCGCAAACCGATTTTCCGGGATGGCACAGATCAATGGAAGATCTTTGAACCCTGGCTGGGGGAATTGAAGGCTGCCCTGGGGCCAGTCCTGACGCATTATCCATCCGTTCCTGTAATATAATTGCGCAAACTGTTGCATTTATGCACTAGGGGTTCGCTTAAAGCTGCGATCTTGTCGCTTTTCGGTCCATGCTGATTGACCCGGAGTCTGCCGGGGAACATTCTCCCCGCCAGTTGGATGATGGGGAGAATTTATGCTGTTTGCCCGTTCGCACCGTGCCATGGTTGCTGCCTTGCTTGGCAGTTCCATGCTCGTCCCGGCCGTTGCCTTTGCGCAAGAGGCCGCGGAAGACGCCAATGACGAAATCATCGTCACCGCGCAAAAACGCTCTGAAAGCCTGCAAAATGTGCCTTTGTCGATCCAGGCAATCGGCACGGAAAAGCTGGATCAGCTTCAGGTTCAGGAATTTGCGGATTATGTGAAGTTCCTGCCCTCGGTCACGATCCAGTCATCGGGTCCGGGCTTTGCGCAGGTTTATTTCCGGGCCGTGGCCTCGGGCGAAAACGCGAACCACTCCACCTCACAGCCGACCGTTGGCATGTATCTGGATGAACAGCCGATCACGACCATTCAGGGCGCGCTCGACATCCATGTCTATGACGTCGCCCGTGTTGAGGCGCTCGCTGGGCCGCAGGGCACGCTCTATGGCGCAAGCTCCATGGCGGGTACGATCAAGATCGTCACCAACAAGCCGGATACCAAGGGCTTTTATGGCGAGATGAGCGGTGAGTTGAACACCGTGTCGCATGGCGGCGTAGGTGGGACGCTTGAAAGCTTTGTCAACGCCCCGTTGAGCGACACGGTCGCGGTGCGTGCGGTGGGCTGGTATCGTCGTGATGGCGGCTATATCGACAATGTGCGCGGCCGCCGGACCTATGCCAGCTCTGGCATTGTCGCCGACAATCAGGACCTTGTCGAAAAAGATTATAATGATGCGGAAACCTATGGTGGCCGCGTCGCGCTTGGCATTGAACTGGACGATAACTGGACGATGACGCCGACCCTGATGGGCCAGGTGCAAAAGGTGAATGGGTCTTTTGCCCAGGAACGCGGCCGCAAATATCAGACGGTTCAGTATAATCCGGAAGGCTCGATCGACAAATGGTGGAATGCCGGCCTCACCATCCAGGGTAAGCTTGGCAATTGGGATCTGACCGATGCCGGCGGCTATCTGAACCGTCGTGACCGGACGGAATCCGATTATTCCGACTATTCCTATTTCTATGACGCCATTTCCGGATATGGCGCCTATTTCTACGACAATGATGGGGATCTGGTCAGCCCGAACCAATATATTCAGGGCAAGGACAAGTATAAGAAATACTTCCAGGAATTCCGCATCTCATCGCCGTCAGACAGCCGCCTGCGGTTGATTGCCGGCCTGTTCTGGCAGCGTCAGGCGCATAACATCGAACAAAATTACATCATCGATGATATTGCGGATTCAATCACGGTGACGGGCACGGACAGCGATATCTGGCTGACCAAGCAGCAGCGGATTGACCGCGATCAGGCGGCCTTTGGTGAACTCAGCTTTGACGTGACCGATAAGCTGACGCTGACGGGCGGCGTGCGTGTCTATCATTACAAAAACTCGCTGCAGGGCTTTTTCGGTTATTCGGCGGGCTATTCCAGCCGGACCGGCGAAGCTGCGTGTCTCAATACCGATGGCACGACACGTCGCGCCAATCCGGCGGGCACACCGCTGCCGATCCTGGTTCCGGGCAGCCCCTGCACCAATGTCAACAAGACGACATCGGACACGGATTTCATCCATAAACTCAACGCGACCTATAAGTTTAGCAGCAATGCGCTGGTCTATGCGACATGGTCGCGTGGTTTCCGTCCCGGCGGTGTCAATCGGCGCGGCACATTGCCGCCCTATCTGGCGGACCAGATCGACAATTATGAACTGGGCTGGAAGACAAGCATGGGGCGTCTGCGCTTCAACGGCGCTGTCTATCAGCTTGACTGGAATGACATTCAGCTGTCGTTCCTCGGCGCCAACGGCCTGTCAGAAGTCCGCAATGCCGGCGTCGCCCGCATCCGCGGGGTCGAAGCCGATATTGGCTATCGTCAGGGCGGGTTCTCGCTGTCAGCGGGCATGAGCTATAACGATGCCACCATTCGGCGCGATTTCTGCAAGATTGCGAACCCAACCTTCAATTGTGCGCTCGATGGTCCGCAAGGGGCGAATAAGCTGCTCGCCCCATCGGGCTCGCGCCTGCCGGTGACGCCGAAGTTCAAGGGCAATGTTGTTGCCCGCTATGAATTCCCGGTCAACAACTGGACCGGGCATGTGCAATTTGCTGGCAACCAAACAAGCGGTCGGCGTAGTGACCTGCGCACCGCAGAAAGCGCCATCAAGGGTGATCTGAAGGCCTATACCACGGTCGATGTCAGCTTTGGCCTGAAGGATGATATGTGGACGGCCGAAGCCTTTGCCACCAACCTGCTCAATTCGGGTGGGATCATCAATACCGGTGTCCAGTGTCTGGAATCGGTGTGCGGTGACGTGGATAATGTCACCACCTCGGGCGGTGTCTTCTATGACACGGTCATTCGTCCGCGCGTCATTGGCATCAAGCTCGCGCGGAAGTTCTGATCGGGCGTTTCAACCCCCTGCGGCTTGCGGCAGGGGGGCAATACGGGCAGGGTAAGGCGTCTTATGGCGTCTGACCTGCCCGTTTCTGTATCTGCGGCGTCTGGCGACGTGGTGGCCCAACGCAAGCTTGGCGTCTGGATGTCGATCGCGCTGGTGACAGGCAGCATGATCGGATCGGGCGTATTCCTTTTACCGGCCAGCCTTGCGCCCTTTGGCTGGAACGCGGTTGCCGGCTGGGCGGTGACCATTGCGGGCGCCCTGTGTCTGGCCCATGTCCTGGCGCGATTGACGGCTGCGGCCGGTGGCCCGATTGGCCCGGCAGAACTGGTGGAACGCAGCTTTGGCCCGGTTGCCGGCTTTTTGATCGGCTTTAGCTTTTGGGTGTCGGTGTGGGCGGCAACCGCTACCATTTCCATCGGCGCTGTCTCTTATGCGGCCAGTTTTTTGCCCGTGCTGGGCGCGCACCCGGCGGTGTCCGCCACGGGGGTGATTTGGGCGGTTACGCTTGTCAATCTGGTCGGCACGCGAACAGCCGGCGGATTTCAGCTGGTCACGACCGTGCTGAAATTGCTGCCGCTGATTGTGGTGGCGGCACTGATCTTTTGGGTGCTGGGGGATCAAGGGTCAGCGGCCATCACCCCTTTTCCCGATGCCGGCCTGTCCCTTGCATTGGTCAATCAAGCTGCGGCGATCACCTTATGGGCCATGGTCGGCTTTGAAGCGGCCTGTGCAGCCTCAGGCCGGATTGCCGATCCCGAACGCAATGTCCCGCGGGCCACCTTTTTTGGCGCGCTGTTATGCGGGGTAATTTACCTGATCGTCTGTTCGGGCATTGCCCTGATGCTGCCGGCTGATCAGGTGGCGGCGGCCAATGCGCCCTTTGAACTGTTTGTGGCAACCTTTTGGTCGCCAGGGCCAGCGGCGCTGGTGGCCGCCTTTGCCGCGATCAGCGCGGTCGGGGCGGTCAATGGCTGGGTGCTGGTTCAGGGGGAGGTGCCGTATGAAATGGCCCAGCGCCGCCTGATGCCGCGCTGGTTTGCCAAGGCGGCGGGCAATGGCGTGCCGATGCGCGCGGTGCTGGTGGCCAGCATGCTGGCCACGCTGCTCGTCTTTGCAAATTCCAGCCGGTCGATGGCCGGGCTGTTCACTTTCATGGCGCTGCTCACGACATCGGTGACGCTTTGGCTGTATCTGGCATGTGCGCTGGTTGCGCTTAAACGGCGGATTGCCGTGCCCTTTGCCGTGGCAGGGCTGGTGTTCGGCCTGTGGTCGCTCTGGGGTGCGGGGCTGACGGTCAGTTTTTACGCCTTTTTGCTGATGATCGCCGGCTTGCCGCTTTATGGCTGGGCCCGGTTGGAAGCGGCCCGCACCGGGGCCTAGTGAAAATCGCGTGATTTGGGCAGGATCCGCACCGCGCGGGGATGGCCCATGCGCGGGTGTGGCGGCCGCAGCACCTCATCCCCCCGGCTCAACTCCGGGGCCATGGCGCGCTGATCGCACAGCCGGGTCATCTCTGCATTTCGGTCATGCACATATTGCCCCATCAGATGGACGATGCCTTCCGGGCTGCGTTGCACCACGCCCGTCACCTGCATCAACCGCGACGCCATGACAGCGCGGCGTTGCGCCTCAAAGGTCCGCGCCCACAGCAGAATATTGGCAACGCCGGTTTCATCCTCCAGCGTGATGAAGATGGCCTTGCCATTGCCGGGCCGTTGCCGGACAAGAACCAGCCCGGCAACGGACACGCGTGCGCCGGCTTTTGCGGCGTTCAACTCGGCACAGGACAGGATCTTGTCTGCGCGGAACACATCGCGCAGCAACGCCATGGGGTGGTCTTTCAACGACAGGCGCAGCGTTTGATAATCCGCCACGACATGTTCGCCCATGGTCATATCGGGCAGCGCCATGGCGGGTTCTGCCGCCAATTCCCGCGCACGGGCCGCGGCAAATAGGGGCAGGGCATCGGCCGGGGTACGGCGCGCCTCCCAAAGCGCGGTCCGCCGGTCAAGCTGCAGGGATCGCATGGCATCGGCATCGGCCAAAAGGCGCACCGCACGCGGGGGTAACCCGGCCAGCCGCGTCAATTCTTCCAGACTGGCATAGGGGCGGTGCTGCACAATCGCATCGGCCCAGTCTTTGCGAAAGCCGCTGATCTGGCGAAAGCCCAGCCGCATGGCGGTGCGCCCCGTGGGCTCCAGAAAGACATGATTGTCCCAAAGGCTGTCCTGCACATCAACGGGCAGCACAGGCACATCATGCGCGCGCGCATCGCGGATGATCTGGGCGGGCGCGTAAAAGCCCATGGGCTGGGCGTTGAGCAGGGCGGCGGCAAAAACGGCGGGTTCATGATGTTTGATCCAGGCCGACACCCAGACCAGCCGGGCAAAGGCAATCGCATGGCTTTCTGGAAAGCCATAAGAGCCAAAGCCTTCGATCTGGCGGAAACAGCGTTCGGCAAAATCCTGATCATACCCCCGGCGGACCATGCCGGTGACCAGCTTGTCGCGAAAGGCGTTGATCGTGCCCAGATTGCGGAATGTGGCCATGGCGCGGCGCAATTGATTGGCTTCGCTTGGCGTGAAATCGGCGGCCACAATGGCCAGCTTCATTGCCTGTTCCTGAAACAGCGGAACGCCCAGCGTCTTGCCCAGAACCCCGTGCAATTCATGCGGGTCGTGCGGGGCGGCCGGCGCGGGAAAGGACACCTGTTCGCGCCCCTGCCGCCGCCGCAAATAGGGGTGGACCATATCCCCCTGAATGGGGCCGGGGCGGACAATGGCGACCTGAATGGCCAGATCATAAAAATTGCGGGGGCGCATGCGCGGCAGCATGTTCATCTGCGCCCGGCTTTCGACTTGAAAAACGCCGATGCTGTCGCCCCGGCACAGCATGTCGAACACGCCCTCATCGCGATCGGGCAGGGTCGATAATGTCAGCGGCGGGTGCTGTTCCCCGCGGGCGCGGCGCAGATCATCGATCATGGTAAAGGCCTTGCGGATGCAGCTGAGCATGCCGAGCGCCAATATATCGACCTTCATCAGCCCAAGGGCGTCGATGTCATCCTTGTCCCATTCAATAAAGGTTCGCCCGGCCATCGCCGCATTGTGCAGGGGCACGGTTTCATCCAGCCGATCTTCGGTCAGGACAAAGCCGCCCACATGCTGCGACAAATGCCGGGGGAAGCGCAAAATCTGCTGCACAAAATGGTTGAGCCGGGCGATTTCGGGATTGTCCGGGTCAAACCCCGTTTCGGCAAAGCGCCGCGCATCCAGCGTCGATGCATGGCTGCCCCAGATGGTGGAGGACAGGCGCTGTGTGACATCCTCGGTCAGTCCCAAGGCCTTGCCAATGTCGCGCACGGCGCTGCGCGGACGATAATGGATGACGGTGGCGACAATGCCGGCGCGGTGCCGCCCATAACGGGCATAGATATATTGCATCACCTCTTCGCGGCGTTCATGTTCAAAATCGACGTCGATATCCGGGGGTTCACGCCGTTCTTCGGACATGAAACGGGAAAAGAGCAGCTTGTGCCGGGCCGGATCCACAGCGGTGATGCCTAGTACGAAACACACAGCCGAATTGGCAGCAGAGCCGCGGCCCTGGCACAAAATCCCGCGATCCTGCGCAAAACGCACAATATCATGCACGGTCAGGAAATAGGCGGCATAGTTGAGCCGGCCGATAATCTCTAATTCCTCATCCAGCAGCTTTTGCATGTCGGCGGGCGTGCCTTCTGGCCAGCGCGCGTGCGCCTCGCGCCGGACCAGCGCCTCCAGCCAGCCTTGCGGGGTATAGCCGGGGGGCACCGGTTCATGCGGATAATCATAGGCGAGCTGGCCAAGATCAAATGTGATTGCCGCCAACAGGCGCCCGGTTTGCCGAATGGCATCGGGCGCGTCGGCAAACAGCCGGGCCATTTCCGCCGGGGTTTTCAGATGGCGTTCGGCATTGGCGGCCAGATGTCGCCCAGCCCTGTCGATGCGCGTGCCATTGCGGATGCAGGTCAGGATATCTTGCAGCGGGCGATCATCCGGGCTGGCATAAAGCGCGTCATTGACGGCAATCAGGGGCACCCCCGTTTCGGCCGCCAACGCCTTTAATCCCACCAGCCGCCGCCGGTCGCGCCCATCATGATGCAGCGCCGCCCCGATCCACAGATGCGGCGTGCGGTTGCGCAACAGACGGATCACGCTGGGCAGGGCAGGGGCTGGGGATCGGGCCAGGTGCAGGCCCGTGTCATGGTGCGGGATGCAAAGTGGCGGGTCCGTCCCCGGCGGCAGGATGATCAGCGCCATATCCGTGCAGGCGGCGGCCAGATCGCTGAAATACAGGATGCAGTTGCCTTTTTCAGCGCGCAAATTGCCCGTTGTCAGCAGCCGGGTCAGCCGCCCCCAGCCGCGCCGCGTGGTGGGATAGGCAATGATGTCGGGCGTGCCATCGGCAAATACCAGCCGCGCGCCCGACACAAGGCGAAAGTCCGGCCGGGGCATGTCATCCGGGCGATCGCGCAGCGCCCGCCAGGCGCGCACCACGCCTGCCACGCTGTTGCGGTCGGCAATGCCCAGCCCGCTTTGGCCAAGCGCGATGGCCTCTTCCACCATCGCTGCCGGGGAAGAGGCGCCGCGCAGAAAGGAAAAATGGGTGGCCGCCACCAGCTCGGCATAGCCATCATCCAAACAGGCCATGCAGATACCAGTCCGGATTGGTTTTTTCCGTGCCGTAAAGGCCATGACGGAACAACCAGAAGCGGCGGCCCTGACTGTCTTCGACGCGATAATAATCGCGCGTCAGCCCGGCCCCGTCGCGGCGTTTCCACCATTCTGCGGCAATGCGTTCCGGCCCTTCAAAGGCGGTGATGTCATGCGTCTGGCGGCGCCAGCGAAACCGCCGGGGCGGGCCATCGGGCACTTCGGCCAGCACATCGACCATCTGGGGCGGTTCCAGCAGGCGCAGGGGCCGCAAGGGCGGCTCCCCGGATGGGGCGGGATGCCCGGTCAGCGGCAGCACCGGGTGATGCGCAGACACGGTAAAGCCCGCGCATTCCGGGATATGGCTGTCCCCTGCCGCGAACCGCCGGACGCGCTCTGTCCCCAGTCGTACCCCCAGCCGGTCGGTCAACAGGTGCACGGCGCGGTCAGGCGCGGTTGCGCCCTCCAGCCCCGGTTGGGTGGGGGCCAGCGGCTCTGTCACCAGAATGTCGAGCCGCATCGCATCATAGCCAAAGCCGGGGTCCAGCGGGTCTGCCAGCGTTGCGATCCGTTCGCCAAACAGGCGCAGGACAAGGTCCGCATCGCGTGTGGCCTGGCCGGTTTCAATCCGCAGATCATGTCGCGCACCATCGCTGCGAAACAGCGACAGCGCAAAGGCGCGGGCGCCTGCCCCGCGCTCATAAAGCGCCCGCCCGGCCTCATGGGCCAGCGCGTGGAGCGTGTTTTCGATAAAGTCCGTGCGCGCCACCGGCTCGGCAAAGCGGCGGGCCACAAACAGCGCAGGGGCCACCCGACGCGGGGTGATGCGCACATCCTCTTCGCCCAAAATCCGCGCCAGCCGGGTCACCGTTGCCATGCCAAAGCGCGCCGCGATCGGGCCTTTTGGCCGGGCCGCCAAATCCCCCAGCGTGACCAGTCCGGCCCGGCGCAAGGCCGTGATCTGATCCGCCGTCAGGTCCAGCGCCTGTACCGGCAGCTCCAATATGTCGCGGGCCGCCCCTGCAATGGCGCCGGGTGGCGCCGCATTGGGGGCCATGATTGGCGGCGGTGCATGATAGGCCGGGCGGCCATCATGCAGTTGGTGCGGCGGGATTTGCCGTCCTGCTCGCAGCAGATCCCCCCCATAACGGGCAAGCGCGCGGGCCTTGTCCGGGGTTTCGCCCAGCGCGATGCGCAGCGTCAGGCCAATATGGATCAGCCGGGATGCCAGCGCACTCACCAGCCCGGCCTCTCCATCCCAAAGATGTGCGCAGCCGGTAATGTCGAGGATCAGGCCATCGGGCGGGTCCAGCGCGACCGATGGGGTAAAGCGTTCACAATCCTCTGCAATGTCATCCAGCCAGCGGGCATCGCCCGCGGCATCATGCGGCACGCTGTGCAGTTCTGGCACGCGGGCGCGGGCATCGGCCAGCGTCATGCCCGGGGCAAGGCCCATGGCTTCGGCCAGTTCATCGACGGCGATCAGCCGCATGGCATTGCGATCATGGCCAACAAAGGCGCGCGGCCCCCGTTCGCCGGGATGGTCATGCAACCATCTGTCGGCGCTCAACAGGGGCAGAAACACCGCGCAATACCGTCGGGTCACAGAAACATCTGTCGTCATTGTTCCACTCCACCACCATCTCAAAAGGCTGTCGTCCGCCGCGATGCCGGACCAGCGCGACGGCCAAACTTGTCCGCCCCGGCGCCTGCCCGGGCCAGGGCTGGGCCGGGGCGGCGGCAATCTGCCAGCGGGTGGCAGCCGCACTGGCGATCACGCCATGGCTGTGCCGCAAAATAAGGGCGGTGACGCCGGATCGCTCACTGGCCAGCGCCAATTTGCGACTGGCCGTCAGGTCCAGCCGCCGCGTTTCCCCCAGATCGATCATCGCGGCGCTCAACCCGGCACAGGCGGCGGCATCGCCTGCGGCTTTCAGGCAGGCCTGTTCATCGGGGACCGTCACCAGCAGGACGCGATCTGGCGCCAGACCCAGATCGGCCAGACCCGGGCCATAAGGCACGCCATATCCCCGCATTTGCGCATCGGTGGTGATCCACAGGATCATACCCTGTGTGTCGGCTGCACGCAGGGCGATCATCAGGGCAAAGGCTGCCGCGCTGACCGCATCGCCGGGGGTGGCGGGCAGAATTTCATGCACCGCCCCCCGCGCCAGCCCGCCATCCAGGGCGGCATCCAGCCGGTCGAGGCCAAAGCTGATCCGCGACCGGCCACCCCCCTGTTGGGATGGGGCAAGCGCCTCAATATGCTGTTTCAGCCGGGCAATGATGGGAT
>JACCEC011579495.1_pt1 | contig 40404 bp, 38 predicted proteins | sample 7450121 | NCBI WGS metagenome assembly JACCEC01 (sample SAMN15323455, study PRJNA562643) | freshwater metagenome | isolation source: river surface water | place: USA:Blue River Watershed | collected 2017-08-18 | reverse complement strand
GCAAATCCGGGCATCGGGCGCGAGCCTCCTTATAGGATCCATGAATGCCACTGACGCTGCGAGTATGAGATTCGAGTGACTATAGATATACCGGACGACAGTTGCGATGCCTTTCAGGACGACCGGGCTGCGAATGAATCCTGTCGCTGAAAGGCTTTCTGGCCATAGATCCTGAACCCAGAGTACAACGGGTTTGCGCCGCAACCAGCCCAGAAATATCGCTGGCAGTGCCTGCAGAAGGGGGGATGGTGCGTAGACCAGAATCACCTCGAACTTTTGTTTACGCAGAACCCAAGCGCCAAACAATGCGCCGGAAAAAATGAACGACAGGTAGTTCAAGGCCAGTCGCACCTTTCCCGTCCCCCGGGGAAGCACAGGAATCCTGTGGACCATTGCTCCCTTGTAGGACTCGGTCGAAATTTCTCCCGCGCGATAACCTTCGTAGACGACACCTTGGGGGTAGTTTGGCTGCCCGGTCAGAACATTGACATCATGCCCCACCTCAACCAACCTACCGACAAGCGAATTGATGATGAAGTTCTCTGGCCAGAAATATTGCGAGAAGACCAACACCTTCATGATTAGAAGCCTTCAACTCTTATTTCAACGGTGAGCTGACAGATATGTCTGCTAATGGTGGCTTGCTGGCACGCACCTGAATTTTCTGATATTCCTTCCCGGTAAGGACCAGAACTCCTATGAAGAACGGGAAGAGCGGATAAATGGCCTTCCTCTGAAGCACCCCGCTATGCGCCATGCTCAGAGCCAGCAGTATCACCACGCAGAGGCTTATGAGTGCAAACATCCTTAACTGCATCGGCACCTGCAGGCCCTGATAGCGCATTTGGACACCGACGGCAGCCCAAATCGATACAAGCCAAATACCAGTGAACACGCCAACCCCCAAAATTCCATATTGGAGGGGCAATGCCAAAAGGAACATATCATCGGAAAACGGGTAACGCCCCGATAAAGAACCCAAAAGCCCGTGTCCGAAAAGTGCCAACGCCCAAGCACTTAAATCACCTTCCTGCAATTTCACATAATACGACTGCCTAATTAGATCGCCTGCAGTGTAACGAATCCAACTGCCCACGCCCTCATTGTTTGGCAACTGAAAATTACCTTGAGCACCAGTCAAGTAATAACGTTGCACGACATTAGTTGGATCGACGACAAAAATGCACAGAACCAGCAATGTGTACAAAGACAGGAATACGAACGCCCGACGTCGGACCGCGGTATTTACATCCAGGCTGGCGAAGACTGCAAACAAGGCGATCAACCCTACTTGAGAAACCAGCGGAACCCGGAATCCTTGTGTCAGCACAGCAAATGCGCAAATTAGCGAGCTTGCCAAGTAAAACCCTCTGCCCCTGAAATCGTACAGCAGCGCTGCCACAAACATACCCACGTTACAAAACAAAGCGGTGGCGTGTGGATGCTCAATCAGACCGGCTGCCCGATAGCCAGGCCACCACAATTGGCCCATCTCTCCCAAATTCAGAACTTCATGCAGGTACGACTTATTTAGGAGTTGGAAATAAGCAGAAGCTTCAAAGACCTGGGTGCTAACGTTTTCATAAATCAACTCAATGCTAACCAGCAGCGCCGCAACGGCGATGCATCTCAATATCAGTTCAAGGCCATCCAGACTGATGGCGCGGGGTACCCAGAACAATACCAAGGGAACTGTGTACAGCACCAGCACACGGGCCATCAGCCCAGCATCTCCCTGCTCCGCTACGGCCCACGACGTCACAACGTGATGAAATATCAGGAAGATAAATCCCACGGATATGGCGTCAAGGTCCCTAATTCGAACGCCATCGAACTGTCTCAGTATCAGCCAGATCATGGTCCCCCCCAGTAGCAGGTATCCAAGCACAGGAACGTATTGACTCCGCGTCAGCACTTGCAATGCATAGGCAAACGGCAGAAAGAAGAAAAATACCGCGAGTGCTTTTGCCGCCAGCTCGGACCTGTCAATTCCCGTTATTCCTAGCATTATCAAACTGTCCGCCCCAGCGTGTGCAGAAAGCTTTCCGCATCCAAAGTAAGGACTTTCGGCTCTGACATGCCCATGAAACGCTTCACGGCGCGTGCGATCGAGCGGGCTGAGGCCGGATCAAATACCTCATCGGGATCGACAAGATCGCGCACATAATCAAGCTCAGGAGCCAGGATAGGCAGTCCTGCTTGACGTGCCTCGATGAGAGGCAAACCAAAGGACTCCAAACGGGACGGGAATATCAAGGCACGCGCGTGTGCATACAGGTTTTCCACCCTCCTAGTACCCCGGGTGGCGTCTATCTCGATCCGCAGTTTGTAGCGGGCACTCTGGTCGGCAATCCATCGTGACAAGGTGACGAACCGCGCTTGGTCGAGTGTCAGTTGCAGGTCAGGGTACAAGCCTTCTCTGGCCAAATGGATCCAAGCCTCAATCAATGCGACATGATTCTTGTGGCTCTCGCCCGATGCAACGTATATAAATGGACGCGTGTCCTGCACTAGAGATCGGGTATTCTTTTCACTAGCGCGCGACCAGTCCCTGTTGTCTGGGATGAAAGGAAGCACCGTGACTAAGTCTTCGCGAAGCCCAAGTTGCCCCAGCATATCCAGCCTCATCGAGGGTGTCTGTACTAGGTACAACTGGGCGTGTGTGGAAAATGTACGCAACCAGACTCGCTCCAACATCAAGCGGATGCGGGCTCCTACCGGCATACCCCTGATAGCTGTTTTGTCAAGCAGATAGCGATTTTGCAAAAACACGACGGTCTTGCAGACTGGCCGATGTATTGGCGGCAGGTTGCCTAGACATAGCAGAATGTCATCGCGTCGTGCCATGCGGGCAATTTCCGCATCGGCCCGAAGCCTCCCAGCCACGCTTGGACGGACGCGAACGACCTCTACGCCTTCTGCCATCTGATCCGGCAGAATGAATCGCTCATCGACCCAAACTCGTCTTGGCTGTCCGCAACTCGCCTGCAACAGGGGGCGCAGGAGAACCGCCCCGCCCCCAGTATGGATATTTGACGCCTGGATCAGAAGCATGAATCAGGACAGGAGCTGCCTCTTGCAGACTATCCGCAGATAGTTTAGCAACCCAGGATGGGCGCGCAGGGCGGCGTCGAAACTTGGACCAACGCATTCCTGCCGCCCCAGTGCCTTGTGGGCCACTGCTCGGGAATAGTGGCACCACCAGGGCACCGAGCCCTCCTCGCCGATATACCTGTCGATAAATGCATCCACATTATGCAGTGTTCGGGTCGGGTTCGAGACACTGCCCCCTCCCACCCAGTAGTACCCGTGACTTCCGGGCAGACGCGTGAAACGATTGCCGGCTTTTGCAAGCCGCAGCCAAGTGTCAAAATCTTCCCAGCCCACGAGCTTCTGCTCCTCACACAGGCCACCGATGCGCATTAGGGCAGCCTTACTCACCACCACACTGGAATTGGGCAGGGCACAACCGTTATTCACCAAGTCGTCATAGGCATTGACAGGAAGTTTTCGCGAACGAGAGCGGCGCCATGCTCGAATCCTGCCATTCGGCCCCACCATGGTGAGATCATGGAACACCACGTCCGAACCCGCCAAAGCGAGTCGCATCGACTTCTGGAGTTTGTCCTCGGCCCACCAGTCATCGGAATCCAAAAAAGCGATCCATTCCCCGCGCGCCTCCTGTATCCCCTTGTTGCGTGAAACTGCTATGACACCACTGTTGTGCACCTTGAATACGCGCAGTCGCTCACCCTGCCAAGCTTTTAGAACCTCGTCTGTTCCGTCAACCGATCCATTGTCAACCACCAGCATTTCCCAGTTTTTCCATTCCTGACGCTGCACAGATTGCAACGCCCGCGGCAGGAAATGTGCATGGTTGTAGCTTGGAATGACCACCGATACCAGTGGTTGCGACAGGTTATTCATGGAGTGAAATGCTGGCTACAAAAGGCGAGCAGCTGATCCACCTCCGACACCGGATCACGGTCGGCAAGCTGGTGCGGCAACTTATGGGCGGTCACAAGGCGCAAGGGGACCGCCACCTCCTTGCGGGCTCCAGGTTCGATGGTGGGTGAAAAGCCGAGTGTTGCTGCGCATCGCTTCTGGACTAGACGCGCCATCTCCACGACGGATGCGCTGGTTCCGTTACAGATGTTGAGGATTGGCGGCAATGACTGCGCGGGCAGTTCCAGCAGGCGTGCAACCGTTTCACACACCGAGGTCAGCGGCACGAAGTCGCGCAACTGCTCGCCCGAGGATTGCAGCACCATCTTGCCAGTCGTGACCGCCTGTCTGCACAGGTCGTTCACCAGCAGCATCCAGCAATCCGTATCCGGCGACATGGGTGGCCCAAAACCATTGGACAGGCGCAGAACGCTGCCGGACAGGCGCGCTCGGGAGAGCGCATGAAGCAGGGCGTGCTCGCCGGCCAGGTGACTGCTTGCATAGGGGTGCACATTGCGGGGGCAGCTTTTCTCATCGATGGTGCCCTGAAGGGGATTGGCATAGACATGGGCCGTCGAAAAATAGAAGAAGCGCGAGACGCCACTGGCCGCTGCCGCCTCGACCATCCGCGTCGTCCCCACCCCGTTGAACTGCAGCGCCTCCGCTGGATCCAGGGCGCTCTGGCCCGCATTCATCCCGGCAGCCTGTACGACCACGTCCATGCCCTCGCATGCATCCTGCAAGGCTGGAAGCGATCCCCAGCGGGTCTCGCAAACACCGGCCTGAGGCAGCCAAGCAGGCGCAGGGCGAGCTCGCCGTGACCCCAGCACTACCTCATGTCCGGCTGCGTACAGCGCAACCGACAGGCGCGCGCCAACGAATCCAAAACCTCCAGCGACCAGTACTTTCATCTGTGCTTCAGACTCCAGTCATAGGGAATGGAGGGATCGAACGGGTCGCGGCGGTCGATTTCATCGCCGCGATGTGCGATGCTGGAACAGTTCGCCACGATGGCCATCTCACTGCCTATTCCCTTGAATCCGTTCCACACCAGCGGCGGGACGGTCACCAAGCAATAGTTGTCCGGGCCGAGAAATAGCTCCTGCAATTCGCCGCGGGTGGGACTTCCTTCGCGCTCGTCATAGAGCACGAACTTAATGTTGCCGTGCGGCACCGCGTAATTGAGCACCATCTCCTTGTGAATGTGCCAGCCTTTGATGGCGCCTGGGTGAACACACGAAAAATAGATTTCGCCGAACTGCTGGAAATGCGCATCGTCACAGCGCATCATGTGCATGATCTTGCCCCGCTCGTCCAGAATCTGCTTCAGCGGCGTTATTTTCACACCCTCGATCATCGTTTCTCCATGTACTTGTCGATCTGTGCGCTGGAAATGGCCAGCGCGTCCCTGCCTTCGGCAATCACGGCGCGATACCAGTGAACAGTTTCAGAAATTGCTTCACCGGCGTCCCAGCAGGGATACCAGCCCAGCAACTGATGCGCCTTGTCGCAGGACAGGTGCAGCAGGCGGGCTTCATGCACGGCACCGGCATCCGGTGCAACCTCCAGCGTCCCGCTGCCCCATATGCCTGTGATGAGCTGCGCCAGTTCCAGCACCGTCTTGACCGAACCGGTCGCCGGCCCGAAGTTCCAGGCGCCACTAAATTCGGACGGCCGCTCCAGAAGGCGCGCTGCCAAACTGAGATATCCATGTAGGGGCTCCAGCACATGCTGCCAGGGCCGGGTGGAAGCTGGGTTGCGAATCCGTATTGACTGTTGCACCATCAGGGCACGAATGCAGTCCGGCACGATGCGATCCAATGCCCAGTCCCCTCCGCCAATGACGTTGCCCGCACGCACGCTGGCTGCGCCGAAATCCGGTCTATGGCGGAAAAAGGAGTCGCTGTATGCCGAAAAGACGATTTCGGCCGCCGCCTTGGATGCGCTGTAGGGATCATGCCCCCCTAGTTCGTCGTTCTCGCGGTAGCCCCACACCCATTCATTGTTACGGTAGCACTTGTCAGAAGTTACATAGACCAGCGCCCTCACCGAATCCGTGTGACGACAGCCTTCGAGGATATTAACCGAACCGGCCACATTGGTATCAAAGGTGTCTTTCGGCTCCGAATAGGAGTAGCGGACCAGCGGCTGGGCCGCAAGATGGAATACCATCTCAGGTTGGAAGTCCTTGAAGCAGCGCAGCACGCTGCCATGGTCCCGGATATCACCTATTCGGTGGTCAATATGCTGGTCCAGCAGGAGCTTCCGAAAGTGCCCCTGCTCGCTCTCGGGGGGCAAGGCATAACCGCAAACATTGGCGCCCATCCTAGAGAGCCAAAGTGCAAGCCAGGAACCCTTGAAGCCGGTATGTCCCGTAACCAGTACGCGTCGGCCAGAAAAGTGGGGGGTGAGTTCGCTTACCATTTGATCCACGGCGCCTCGTTGGAAGCGGCAAGCTTGTTGAGGTACTGGTAGTCCCGATAGGTGTCCATCGGCTCCCAGAATCCGTCGTGAGCATACATCATCAATTGCTGATCTTGCACCAGTTTGCGCATGGGCTCGGTTTCGAAGGTCAGGTCTTCACGGTCGTCGAGGTAATCGAAAATTTCACGGCGACAAACAAAGTAGCCGCCGGAAATGCGCCCACCGGTTGCTTGCGGCTTCTCATTGAACTCGGTCACCTTTCCATCTTCGGTGTGCCGTAATTCGCCGAACCGGCTGGGCGGCCGCACGCCGGTGACGGTGAGTATGCGTCCGTGGGAGCGATGGAATTCAAGAAGGCGGTCGATATCGATATCGCCCACGCCGTCACCATAGGTCAGCATGAAATGCTCATCATCTCCAATGTACTTCTGGATGCGTTTGATCCGCGCGCCTGTTAGTGCGTTCAGGCCGGTTTCTGCAAGCGTCACTCGCCAATCCAGTTCGCGGTGCTCATTATGGAAAGTTGCGGGCTGCCCGCTCCCCAGGGTAACGGAAAAATCCCGCGTGTTCAGTTCGTAATTGAGGAAGAAATCCTTGATCACGCGTCCCATGTAGCCAAGGCAGAGGACGAAATCCTTGTGGCCCCAGGTAGAGTAGTACTTCATGATGTGCCACATGATCGGCAGCCCCCCAATGGGGATCATGGGCTTGGGCACGTTTTCGCTAACATCACGAATGCGCGTGCCTTGGCCGCCGCAAAGCAATACGACTTTCATTTGTTTTCCTCGCAGTTCAAAAGTTCGCGGTAGAGGTTAATGTACCGGCCCACCGCGATATCGGAAGTAAAGTTGGACTGGAACCGGTTGCGCGAGGCCGTCCCCGCAGCTGCCATTAGAGCCGGATACTGCACCAGACGGAGCATGACCGCAGCAAGGGCCGAAGCATCACCCGGCGGCACCAGCCAGCCGCAGGCGCCATCCACCACCTGTTCGGGAATTCCTGCAAGGCTGCTTGCCAAAACCGGAGTGCCCAGGCTCATCGCCTCCAGCACAACGTTTGGGAAATCTTCATTGGCAATGGACGGCACCACCAACACGTCAGCACATTGAATGAGATTGAATACGTTGCGTTCACGACCGGTGAAGCGCACTTGGTCCTGCAAACCCAGCTCGACAGCAATCGCGCGCAGGACCGGCTCATCGGGCCCGGTGCCTTCGATCACCACCACGGGCCTCGATTCCGGGGGGAGGTGTGCGTTCATCCTTACCAACGCGTCGAGCAGCACCCGGTGCCCCTTGCGCGGCTCGTGCAGCGCGACGATCAAGAAGACAAGTGCATCGGCCGGGATGCCGATCCGCTCGCGCGTGGCGCCGGCCGGTTCGTCCGGCTGGCGCGCGCCTATGCCGTTGTGCAGGCCCAGGAAGCGCGCGCCGCATCCAGCCAGACGACGCTGCAACGCATGGTTGGCGAATTGGGAACCGGTCACGAAAACCTGCACGCTGCTGCACATCAGCCGACCGATCAATCGCTCGATCAGGCGCTCGTGCCAGCGAGGCGCGGCCGCGATGTTGTTCACCACCATCACGGCATGGGGGATTCGCAAGATGCGCGCGGCGATAGCGGCCGCCCGTGCCGATGAGGCGCCGGGGTAGCCACCGTTATTAATATGCAGCAGGTCGATCCGGCGCCCCTTCCAGGCCCGAACCAGCCGCCACACATTCATCGCCAGGACCCAGTACCGCCACAGCAGCAGGCTGAGCAATGCGCGCAAGGGCAGCGCCAGCACCTTCGGCAATCGATCTGCCAACCGGCCAGCCGAGGCTTCCGCCAACAGCGGCAGCCCCTGTTCCTCCTGCAAGGGTGGGAGACGCCTGCGCAGCCCCTCTATGTAGGCGGGCACCAGGCGATAGCTAAAGGACAAATTGAATTCCCGCTGCAATCTGGGATCATGGAACAGATTGACGAGCATGCTTTCGCATCCGCCAAAGAAGTCGCAGTCTGAATGGATATGAACAAATGGTCGTCTGCTCATGCGCGCTGGGCCCTGTACCAATCAATGGTCTGTTGCAACCCTTGCACAAGCGAGGTTTGAGGGCGCCAATCCAGAAGGCGCGCGGCCTTGCTGACTTCGAGCTGGTATTGCATCGCCTCTCCCGGACGGTAGGCAATGGCGCCACGCTGCACCAGACCCGCAGACTGGGTCATGCTCTCGACCATGTCGACGAGGTCCGCAATCATGGTGGCGCACCCGCTGCCGATATTAATGACTTCCCCTTCAGCCGCTTTGCACAGTCCGGCTTTTCCCAGGGCCTCCACGAGATCATCGATAAAGATCAGGTCGCGTGTCTGCTCACCAGCCGTCATGGCAAAAGATTCGCGTCGTAACAACGCGCATACTATTGCGGGTAAGAACATGTCCTCCCGCTGTCCGGGCCCATAGGCTACTGAAGGCCGCAACACCGCGACCGGCAATCCCTGCGTATGCGCCATCATCTGCGCCAAGTGCGTCGTACCCAGCTTGGACAATGAATAGGCACTCACCGGCGATTCACGAGCGTCCTCCCTGAACGGTACCGGACTCCGACCATATTCTTCTGCTGTCCCCAGCATGACGACTCGTTCAAGCCCTTGTGAATGTGACAATGCCTCTAGCAGATTCAGACTGCCTATTAGGTTGTTCCCGATGGTTTGCACAAAGGCTTCTGGGCTGAGCGAACGGGCCCGGCTGGCTGCCAGATGAAACACCACGTCTGGCTGCGAATTGGCCACGACACCCGCGATGAACGACGCCTCCCGAAGATCGCCGATGTAGGTGCCATGGCATTCTGACCCACTCCAGCGCTGCCGAAGCACCAGATCGACCTGCGCACCGGCCGCCAGCAAGGCATGCACCAGATGGCGCCCGATGAATCCGGCGCCCCCGGTCACCAGTACCCGCCTGCCTCCCCAGGCTCGGTCCAATCGTGTGCTCATGGGCTCCATCACTGGCTTACTTGACCACTCGCAGGTAGAAACTCAGATCATCGAGGGGCACGATATGCCCGAGGAAGCGCTCATAGCGGCTGGGCCAGCGGTTAGCCAGCCATTTGACAACCCCCTTTCCCAACCGGGACGGAATGTTTTCATTGAAGACAATCTTTTCCGGACGGAAGCGGGCGGGGGAATATGGATAGATCCGCGAGATCTGGCTGTCTGGATCGAAATAGGCAAACGAGTCGACGGTAAAAAACCGGCAGTGTGTCGGATCGATAAATGCCCAGCGCGAACGAAAATAGGGAACAATGATCTTCACCATGGCCCCATTTCGGCAGATCCGGTGCAGTTCTTCCATGGTCCGGATCACATCGCCCAGGTGCTCCAGCACGTTGTCGGCATATACCTCATCGAAGCTGTCGTCCGCGAATGGATAGGGGAAATGCGACAGGTCGTGGATGACGTCCGCATTTGAAAGCGGGTTGATGTCCAATCCAATTGCGCCTAGCCGTTTTCGGGTGCCACAACCCAGGTCGAGAATTTTCGGAGTGTTTTCCACACTGTCCATTGTCATGCCTGTTCCTGCCCGGCCCTCGTGCGCGAATGAGTGGAAGTCTGCGCGTGCAAATAGTCGATGAAGGCCTGCCACGGTTGCGTTTCCGTGCATTCACGACTGCAGAGGTATTGCTCCTCGTAACGCCGCAGTTTGCGCGGGTCAGGCGCCAGGATGTCCAGGGTCGGCAGATCATCCTCGCGGTCGATATCCAGAGGCATCCGCCCCAGCGCTGCCGCCATGGTGCGGACATGCAACCCATAGGTGCTCCTCGCAAGCTCGGCGCTGGTCAAAAACAAAACGGGCTTGCGCGCCAGCACCGCGAATGACAGCGCTGTGCTCCCATGCAGGATCACCGCCTGGGCATCGCGCACGAGTTCGGCCGTGCGGCCGTGCACCAGCTGGCGGATGCCGAATCCTTGCTGAACCCGCGGATCGTGCCGCGACGAGGGATGCGGCGCCACCACGATAGGCATGCCCCAGAGGCGTTCCAGCGCTTCGAGTACGCGCTGCATCGCAGGGTAGTAACGCTGCGGCGTGACCGGCGCTGGCAGCCCCAGCAGGGTCCAGTCACTGGCGAAGGGCAGGTTATCGTCGACGAAGACCGAGAACCGTCCTACGGGCAGTCCCTCTTGCCCGACTGCCGGCAGTCGGTTATACGTGTGATAGTCCTGTGAACCCACCCAGAGCGTGTGTCGGGCGCGGCGGGTGAAATGATTCAGCGACGCGCGCCCGGCCAGCAGGGCGAGGTCGGGCGGGCGCAGCGAGCGATGCAACTGCCATCTCGACCAGACCTTAGCCAATAAGCGTGAAAGGTTACCTCCTGCCACCGTGCTGTTGCGAGACCGGGCCATCTCAGTCGCCGTTTCCGCCTTGCTCGTGGAGCGTGACCTCAGCTTCCATGCCAGCCTTGACCACAGTGATGGCGCCGGAAGGTTGCCGCTTTTCTGCACCACGAATCGCGTTCCTGTCGCAGCCAGCAGTTCCTGTATCTGGGGTGTCAGCGCGCTAAGTCCGATAAAGTCCAAGGCATAATCGGGCCTGTGAAGAAGTAGCGCCTGCTCCAGTGACTGCGCGGACCCGATGCTTTCTACCGGATCCCATTGTGCATGCGCATGATGCAAGTCCGCATCTGAGCGACCCAACCAAGGCTTGCAGTCAAGCACCACGATGTTTGCGTGGGAGCTTAAGTAGGGGACTCCGGATCGCTCGAGGTTCTGCGCACTGAGAGGCGCCCCCAACAGGATGGCGACACAAATGCGCGAATTGGTCAGTGGCAAGGGCGACATAGCAACCTCATTTTTGCTGGGGACAAAACTCACTAGGCGCTCTTTCCTAATGCATCCCATTAAGATAGACAAACTGTAAGCACATAATCTTGATTTAAATGTCCTCGGAACTGAACTCTAGAATCAGTCCTCAAGACCTGGGTCGGAGTAAGAGCGCCCGCGCAAGAAGAAGATCAAATGCCTCATCTATATCCACACTGTGCTCACGTGCCATTTTGTAAAAACATACACTGTGCTCATCAATCAACTTCCCATTGCGCAGAAATGACTCCACACGGGTAATGTAAATCGCGCCATTAATGTAGTAAAAGTCACCGCGGTAGTCCTGCCTTCTGCTGGCCCCCGAGAGATTCTTGGCTAGATAGGACCAGCCCTCGGATTTCAACTCCACGCACTCACAGGGGTGCTCGGCCAAGGCGTTGACGCTAAGTAGTGAATTTTTGTTGCTCTCTCGGTAGAGATGAACCGCAGCTTCAATATCCACCCAGGTGCGCAACGGAGAGGTTGGCTGTAACAACATGAACTCTTCGCAAGCACCATAGGTCTGTTGCACCCACTGTAAACAGTGCTCAATAGTGGCTGCCATCGGTGTGTCGTCCTGCGCTAACTCCGGTGGACGCTTGTAACTGGTACTCAGTCCCAGGCTAGCACCAAGGCTGGCGATCTCCCCGTCGTCGGTAGCCAACACAATACGACTGACGGACTTGCTTTGCAGTGCCGACTCAATGGTGTATTGAATCAGCGGTTTGCCTCCCAGTAGCACCAGGTTCTTACGTGGGATCCCTTTGGATCCTCCTCTGGCTGGAATGATGGCCAGCATCAGAGTCCTAGCTCGGCGGCGATGGCGTTAAGCTTGGAAGCCACTTCTTCAATGCGTTCTGGTGTCATTTTCACCATGATGGGAATCGCGATCGATGTTTCTAGCAGATCCGCACTCTTGGTCCATTGGGTCTCGTAGCTCTTGGCGTAGCATCCGAACCGTTGAAACATGTGACTCCAATGCTTGGCAAAATGCCAACGCATGGCATCCGGCAAATTCTTGGTACCCAAGCTAAGGTCTTTCATTTTTTGCAGAAACTGCTCCGTCAGCTCGCGATTCGGCAATTTGAAGATCAAGGCATCCCCAATTTCTCCAGCATCCAGAATGCGCCTGAAATTCCAAGCGTGTCCACTAGCGCGCAGCAAGTTCTTCAATTGCGCCTTGTTCGCCCGTTGCGATGCAATGATGCGGTCAAGCTTAGCCAGTTGCGCCAACCCAATACACCCCTGTATTTCCATCATGCGGTAGTTAAAGCCAACCCCAATAGCACCCTCTTGCCCCCGGTCCACCGCGGTGGAGTATTCATGGCCATGATCATGGTACCCACGTGCATTCTTGAAATAATGTTGATTGTTGGTGAGCAACATGCCGCCCTCACCCGTGTTGAGCACCTTGCCAGCATCAAAACTGTAGCACCCCATGTCTCCGATGGTGCCAAGGTAGCGGCCACCAAAACTTCCCCCCACTGCCTGGGCCGAATCTTCAATAACTTGGATACCGTGCCGCGCGGCAATCTGCGTGATTTTCCCGAGGTCGGCGGGGGCGCCCATCATATGCACCGGGATAACCGCCTTGGTCCGCGGTGTAATGGCCGCCTCTAGCGCAGCAGGGTCCATGGTGTAGCTGTCATCAATATCGACAATGACCAGCTCTGCGCCGGCCTGCAGCACCGCTTCTGCCGTGGCCACGAAGGTGAATGCTGGAATGATGACCTGGTCGCCGGGCCGCACTCCCAGAGCTTCAATTGCGACCCGCAGCGCCGCAGTGCCTGAGGACACCGCCTGCGCATAGCTGGCACCAACCTTCTGTGCCATGGCGCGCTCAAACTCACGCACACGGTACACACCCTTGCGCATGGCATCGAATCCATGCGCAAACAGTACGCCGCCATTGATATCAAAGAGATCGTTGATAGCCTGGCGCTCTTCCTCGCCAAACAGTTCGTATCCGGGCATATGGTTCTTTCCTTATGAATTCAAAAACCGCTGGGAAAAAATATCAGCAAGCAACACCACGGAGGAATGGATGTTGCTCGCGGCATAGCCATCGAGAACACTCGCATCACAGACGTACAAACCGTCCACCCCCTTCACCTTGAAATTTCGGTCCACAGAATCTTGCGCGCCACCGACCAGATGGTGACCACTGAAGATATTGTTTCTGATATAGGTTTCTGGATCGTTCTCTATCTGGTCCTTGCTCTGAATCGTCTTGACAAAGCCGCTCAGGGGTTCGCTGCGCAGCAGCGCTAGGCAGAAAGTCAACGCGGACTTTAGCAACTCCACATCTCGTGCATCCGCCAAATACCGCGGCTTGATCTCCACGCCATCGGCCCCAAGCGCAATATTCCCCTTGGATGTGGGATTAATGGGAGTGATCGAGAAGGAGAACCCCGGATCGGCATCAAAATACTTGCCATCGCTGCCATGGCGACCAGTTTCGGTGAATTGCACCACTTGAATACGAGTATCCACAAGTCCATCGCCGTCCAGATCCAAGTGCACTGCAGAGGTCGCACCGGTTCCCACCATCAGTGTCGGTATCCCGACGCAGTGCCTAAAGAGCAACAGCATCTTCTTCACCCAACTGCGAGATATTTCGTTCAGAGAATTGAATTCTCGGTTGGTGATGACATTGACCCGCAGATTGGTGTGGTCTTGCAAACCGCTGCCAACATCGATGTTTCCCAGCCCCGGGTGGGCAGCAGCAGCCCGCATATTTTCCTTCAACAATAAGCTGCAAGTGCCAATGACACCGCCAGACAGAATGACATGGTCTGCGGCAATTTCTCCGACTTGCGTAGCAACGCCCGTTACCCGGCCCTCGCCATTGAACAAGAGTCGCTCCACCGTCTGCCCAAGACGCAAGTCCAAATTTTTCCCCATCAGCAGTGACAGCACTGAAGAGCGGAATATTCTGCGGGTGGTGTTGTAGATCTGTCCACAGTTTTCCTGGTCAGCAAAATTCATGTCCCCAATGGGAATGCCCTTGCGCCCCAGTGTTGCCAGGAAGGCATGGTCTACCGCGTTTTGTGGTGCCAGCAGCAGATGGATCTTGCCGGACGCCGAAGAATCTAATGAATAAAGACGGTTATAGCCACTGAGCACGTCAGCGTAGCTGGCATCAAAGCGTTGCAGCATGCGCTCCCACATCGTCCGGGACCCCACAGTGTGCACACAGCCATTGATGGAGGATGCACCGCCCAGAACACAGGATTCAAAAAATGGAATAGCTCTACCACCATCCAGCTGCAACTCCCGCTTGCTGATGTAGGGCTGGGTAGCGCTCCGGAACAGAAATCCGATCATAAGAGGAATGCCGAATTTCAAAGGGTATTTCCGGTGTCCACTTTTCTCCAACACGACCACTCTGAATTGCTGGTGCAGTTGGCTGGCAATGGTCAACCCGGCAGTACCGCCGCCGACGATTACTACAGTTTTCTTACGCATTGATCAGCCGACAAGGCCCGGGCTGCTGGGGATATTGATCAGTCGGCGCGCCAGTGAGTGAGCCGTTTCCAGACCCATGCGGGGGCAATTCTTGTAAGGAGCCAACTCGTGCATCAGCGTCCAGGCGGGTCGGGTCATTTGACCGCCCTCATTGGTGGCTTTGAGTAGGGCATCATGCAAGTCAGCTTGATCAGCGTCCAGCAACAAGGTCTGCAACCAGTAATTGCTGGTGCACCGCGCAGGCTCCGCAACCAACCGAACGCCATCCACCTTTGCAAAGGCCGTCTGGTAGCGTGCAAACAATTCCTTCTTGGCGGCGAGCTTGCCTGGCAGTTGCTCCAGCTGGGCACAGCCCAAAGCGGCATTCAGGTTCGGCAACCGGTAGTTGTAGCCCACCTCATCGTGCCGAAATTCCCAGGCATGGGGCATCTTAGCCGTGGTCGTAATGTGCTTGGCACGGCGGGCCAGGGCGGCGTCGTTGGTCAGTATGGCGCCACCGCCCCCGGTGGTAATCGTCTTGTTGCCATTGAAGCTGAGCGTGCCCATCAAACCAAAGGTGCCCGTATGGCGGCCATCGTAATAGCTACCCAGGGATTCGGCAGCATCTTCGACCAGGACGATATGGAAATCACGTGCAATGGCCAGCATGCCGTCGATGTCCACGGGATGCCCAAAGGTATGCATAGGCACCAGGGCGCGAATCACTTGTCCGGTAGCCCGATTGAGGCACTGGCCGTCACGCTGCTCGGTGTTCGCATGCAGATACTCACGCAACTTGGTGGCATCTACGCCCAGCGTGGCCTCCTCGCTGTCCACAAAATGTGGGGTTGCGTTGCAATAGACAACCGCATTCGGTGTGGCGACAAAGGTCAGGGCAGGCAACAACACTTCGTCGCCGTCTCGCACACCGGCGAGCTTGAGCGCAATATGCAGCGCAGCAGTGCCATTCACCACCGCCACTGCATGCCCCGCTCCGGTAAAGCGGGCCAAATCCAGTTCAAATCGGTCTACAAACTTCCCCACCGATGAGACAAACGTGGAGTCCAGACACTCTTTCACATAGGCCCACTCATTACCATGAAAGCCAGGCTCATGTAGCGCCACCGGCCCTTGGCCGGTGACGGAGCGAATGGCAGCAAGAACGGACTGGGGAAGGTCTGCCGTCATTGTTGGGCGTCACGGATTTCGTAGTTGCCATGGAAATTGCGTATCTGGTCTACACGATCGAATACACGCTGCTTGATGGCGCTCAGCAATTCGGTCACGCCATGGCGAACGGTGTACTGGGGCTCGAAACCCAGTGTGTTCCGCACCTTGGCAAAGCTCACGCGGTAATTCCGCGGATCAGAGCCATGTTCCTGGTACTTGACCTTGGCATCCGGCAGCAAAGTCAGAATCGTATCCACCACGCCCTGCTTGGTGAAGTTATTGACTTCACCGCCAGCGTTGAACACTTCAAAAGCGATATCGGCATCCCGCGCCTGGATGACCATCTGGATCAGGCGGCCAAAGTCCTTCACATGGCAATATGGGCGCCAAGTGTGCGCATCGAACACCGTCAGCTCCTGGCCGATGGCCAAGACGCGGGTAAATTCATTGACGGTCAGGTCAAACCGCATGCGTGGGGCCAGGCCAAAGGCAGTGGCAAACCGCAGAATCGTGGGTGTGTAGTCCACCTTGCCCTTGCCAGCCAGCAGATGCTGTTCCGCGGCGACCTTGGACTTGGCATACAAAGACAGCGGACTCAGAGTGAAGTTCTCGTCTGCCAGCTCATCATTGGCAATCAAGCCGTAGTTCGAGCATGTGGATACAAAAATCACCCGATCCAGGCCCTTGCCGTTGAGGTGATCGATACAGCGCAAAATGCCCATGTCATTGATGGCCTGAGAGGCCTCAGGGTACTTTTTGGTAATGGGATCCCCCACCAGGCCCGCCAGCAGCACCACATCGGTAATACCCTCCAAAGCCACATCCAAGGCATCCAGATCGCGCAGATCACCGTAAACAAAACGGTAGTTTGGATTACTCAAAAACGGCACCACGCAGCTGTTGTTTTCATACAGGAACGCATCCAAGCACTTCACCTTATGGCCAGCGGCCAGCAGGCTGTCCGTCACCATAGGACCAATATAGCCAGCGCCGCCAATGATCAATATCGATTTACTCATTCATAAACCTCGTTTTTAAATTTCATTTCGCATTTTCGTATCGGCCAGCGCTAGATCCGTCGGCCGCCCCACATCCAGCCAGGGCTCATGCATGGGGTAGGCCACCGTTTGCAGCCCCTGGGCTTTGGCCCGTTCGAACAGCGTGGGCATATCGCAATGAACATGAGGCGCCAACAACTCCAGTACATTCGGACTCAGCACATAAACGCCAGCATTGATATGGCTTCGCACCACTGGCTTTTCCTCAAAGCCGATGATCTCTACGCCGTTGGTCTGCACCACACCGAACGGGTTCTGCCATTCATGCACCCGCACTGCCATGGTGGCACTGGCATTGCAGCGCTTGTGAAAGTCCAGCAACTCGCCATAGCGAATATCCGTAATCACATCCCCATTGGTAATAACGAAGGGCTCCATAGGGATGGGGGCCAGCAACCCCAGCGCGCCTGCGGTGCCGAGCGGCGAATCCTCGCGCACGTAGTCAATGTGCACGCTCCAGCGCTCCCCCGAACCGAAGTGATCCACGATCATCTCGCCCAGGTAGTTGATGGAGATGATGAATTTCGAGAACCCTTCCTGCTTAGCGTTTTCGATAATGTGCTCCAGCATCGGCTTGCCTGCGATGGGCAATAGGGGCTTGGGGCAAGTCTCTGTATGGGGCCGCAATCGCGTCCCCTTGCCACCCGCCATAATCACCATCATGTTAGAACGAGCTTGGGGCGTGGTGATCTGATCCCACAGGTGCAGCCCAACTACACGGCGTTGTTCGTCTACCACCGGAATCTGCTGGATTTTGTTGGCAACCATCAATTGCATAACGGTTTCGCGTGTAATGCTAGGAGAAACCACCAGCGCATTTCGATGAATCACCTTGGTGATCGGACTACCAAGGTCCAGCCCCTTGAGTAGGCCGCGCCTGATATCACCGTCCGAAATAGTTCCTTCAAGTAGGCCGATGGGGTTGACAACCAGTACGATTTTGACAGCTGCCTGATCAAGGTTGGCGATGGCCTGTCGAATGGTGGCACCGACGGGAAGCATCGCGCGTTGCCAGACTTCATTTTTTAAGTCTGTCATCATGACCTTTCCCGTAACAATTGAAATGCCTCTGCAGCCTGGTACCCTGATGCGGCGCCTCGCAATTTAGCCAATGCCCGCAGGGCTTCTTGGCTGCGAGGGAATGGAAACGTCGCCATTTCGGAAGCGTAGATTTTCATGGCCTCTAACTTACCTTCAAGGTAGGGGGCAATGTCGACAAAAACATTAGGCCTGAAGCCAAGCTCGGTGCCTAAGCCGAAATCAGACTCCGACAACGTCTCGTAAGCGAGGACCCGCTTGACAGAAGGATAGCGGAACCATTTAGTGCAAGCCGCAGATGCATCGAAGACTGCACGATGGTCGGTATGTACGTCGGACGGGTGAGGCAAAAATACCTCCTCGGGTTGAAACGACTTAAACAGACCTGCGAGCCTGCCCACCAATTCACTAACCGGAATGCGATCAAGCTGAGTGGTTGGAAAATTAAGTTTGAACACATGGTCGAAGCCAAAGTACTTCTCTACGCGCGCGATCTCTTCTGCTCGCAGATCAACCTGTTCCTGCTTCCAACCATTATCTGTAGAAATGCCCGTTACGATCAGCCATGCCAATTCAGAACCTTCGGCTTTACGCCGCAGTAGGGTGCCACCCAAGCCCAGCACTTCGTCATCAGGGTGCGGGGCAATAACGAGTGTTTTCATAAATAGCTGCCTTCAGTAGGACAAAAAGTCGGCTCAGTGACTAGCAGCAACAATGCCTCCTGACCGCACTTGACAATCGGTGAGCCTTCGCGCAAGCCAAGCACCTTACCCGGCTCGATGTTTGGAGGAGAGTTACCCAGAACCATGCTCTTCCAGACCTTGATGTGCTTGCCATCGAAGACGAAATGAGCGCCTACATAGGGCTTGGCCAACGCACGAACTAGGTTGTGAATGCTGTGCGCAGACATGCGCCAGTCGATCTTTCCGTCTGCCACACTACGTTTTCTCCATATGTTTGCTTTTGTATGATCTTGCGGCTGTCGTGTAATTCTGCCGCTGGCCAGTTGCGGCACGAATTGGGTGATCTGTTCCAACGCGCAGGCGCTAACCTTGTCGTACAGGGCGCGTGCATCGTCTGCGGGATCAATGGTGAGCGCACGCTGTGTAAGGATGTCACCGGTGTCAGCCCCGGTATTCATAAAGAAGAAAGTCGACGCTGTCTGCTTCAGACCCAGAGCCAGGGCCCAAATTAGCGGATGGCGCCCGCGATTGGCTGGAAGCGCCGCGGGGTGAAAGCCCACCACGCCAAGCGGTGCAACCGACAGCAGCTTCTCCTTGAGTAGACGTGACCAGCCAAAGCAGAAAATCACGTCGGGCGCGCGCTCGCGTATCCATTCGAGCGTTGTCGGCGCATTGATATCATCGACAAAAATGAAAGGTATGCCGTGTTCGCGACATAACGGAGTAAGGTCAGCGTAATCTGCGTTAAAGGGCGAGCTTTGTAAAGTACACACTCCGACCACATCTGCTCTGATGTTCAGCAGGCGCTCAAGCGCTAGAAGTGAAAACTCAACGGCTCCAATAAAAATTATTCGCATTTGATGGCGCAATCGTAAAAACGCTTCTTCAAAATCTCATTGAGCTCAACTGCCTTCAAAATCGCGACAATCCTGTCACTGGCCCCTCCATCACCATAGGGGTTACGCACCGAATCCAGACTGGCCTGAAACTCATCGCTGTATAACTTCTTTAGCGCAGCAGCAATACTGTCGCGCTGTGGGCCGCAGTTGATGACACTGCTGGCCATCAGGCGCCCGCGTTGTCGGTCACCAATATTTACTGTACCCTTGCGAAAACTTGGCACCTCGGCCAACCCGCTTGAAGAGTTGCCTACCACACCATCCACCAGTGCAACAGTAGACAGGTAACGCAACTGACCAAGTGAAGTGTAGGCCCGTGCGTTGGCATGGGCTGCTACGAACTGCTGAATCTGAGTAATGAGCGCGCGTCCATCAGTATCGGCGTTGGGCAAGGTAAAGATCAGTTGCGTATCGTGCAGTTCGGAAAGTGCAGTCAAGAGTTCGGCCATCTGATGTTCAGCAGTCTCCTTTTCCAGCGTTACTGGGTGAAAGGTTATGAGCAGACTCTTGGACCCCAGCGAAAAGTCCAAAGAAACCTCCAATTCAGCACGCGTTAACAATTCCAAGCGTTTGATATTGTCAATACCCAGTCCTCCCACCAGGTGCACAGTGGATGGCTGCTCACCCAATTGAATCACACGCCTGCGGTAATCCTCAGCCGCCACGAAGTGTAAATGCGACATCTTAGTAATTGAATGACGAATCGCTTCGTCGATCAAGCCTTCAGTCGCCTCGCCACCATGTAGATGAGCGATAGGAATTCGTGCTACCAACGATGCAGAAACCGCGGAAAAAATTTCGAAACGGTCTCCCAGCACCAAAACCAAGTCAGGCTTTAGAACCTGCAACGCATCGGCAAAACCGATCATACCAAGACCCATCGACTTTGTAATGCCAACAGCAGTATCGGAGCTGGTCAGTATTTCCACTTTTTGGTCAATGGTAAAACCGTCACTTTCAATTTCTCTCCAGGTTAGCCCAAACTCTGGCGATAGATGCATGCCCGTGACTATCACTTGTAAAGTCAGGGTCGGATCGTCCTTTATGCTTTGCATAACCCAGCGCAATAAGCCGTATTCGGCGCGGGTTCCTGTGACAACGCAAATTTTGCGGCTCATAGTTCGATCAATTCGTCCACAGAGAAATCACGTTTTGCTGGACGCCCCATGACCTCATCCCAGCGCATCGGCGATATCCCATTACCAGGCCGCTTGGTACCAACATTATCGGAATTGAACGACTCACCCTTCCTGATCGGACGGATAGCAACAAGTGACTTGCGAACGACAGACTTGTTTTTCAGTTCGCTAGTGCTGGGGCGTTTGACCCCGTCGCCAAGCGCAACTTCAATGTTGCGGATCGCGTCTACCATCGCCTTTAGCTCCTGTGGCTCGAGGCTGGCTTGGTGATCCGGTCCTGGCAGCGTCCGATCCAGAGTGAAGTGCTTTTCAATCACTCTCGCACCCAACGTCACCGCCGCGACCGGAATCTCGATGCCCGGCGTGTGGTCGGAGTAGCCCACCTCAACGCCGAGTGCATTACCCATGTTTTGCATTGCGCGCAGATTCACCTCACCCATGGGCGTTGGGTATTCGGTTGTGCAGTGCAATACCACCATGTTTTCCCTTGACGTACCCGATACCTCCAGCACATCTAGGGCAGCCTCGACCTCCCCCAGAGTGGCCATACCAGTGGAAACCATAATGCGTCGGCCAAAAGCACCGATATGGCGCAGATATGGCAGGTTGGTAATCTCCCCTGATGGGATCTTGAAATGATCCTGTCCCAGACTCACCAGAAGATTGACGCTTTCAATATCAAAGCCCGTGGAGAAGAACCCTATGCCCCTTGAGGCGCAATGCTCCATCAGCGTGTGATGCATATCTGCGTCAAGCTCCAAACGACTCAGCATATGGTGCTGGGATTCTGCAGCATCCGTAGTAAGGTTTTGATAATTAGCCTTTTGGGCATAGGCGGTCACTAGTCGATCTGCGCTGAAGGTTTGGAACTTCACAAGATCAGCACCCGCATCTGCCGCGCGGTCTATGAGTTGCTTGGCCATCTGGATGTCACCGTTATGGTTGACGCCAGCCTCTGCGATGATCAACGTCGTATTATTCATGATTTACGCACTCCCACAAAACGGACTCCGTCCGCCAGAGGGTGGCGCACTGACAAACCCATCCCAACCAAAACATTTTGACCAATCGAAATACCCTCTCGCACCGTGCAGTCGCTGCCTACGAAGCTGCCGTCGCCTACACGCACATCGCCATTCAGAATGGCACCTGTAGAAATATGACAATGTGAGCCCACTTTTGCATCGTGTTCAACTACAGCACGCGTGTTGATGATGCAGTTGTTACCAATTACCGCACCGGCATTCACAATAGCCCCATGCATAACGACGCTCCCAGCGCCCAGACGGGCATGGGGAGACACATAAGCAGTGGACGCCACAATCACCGGCAACTTGAAACCCAATTCCAGGAGACGCGCATACAAGCGGCGGCGAACATCAGCGGTATGGATATGACCCACGGCAATCAATGCATATTCGCAATGTGTGACAAGCTTGGGCAGATCTTCATCACTGCCTAGCACCGCATAACCGAAATGCTGCGAGCCAATTTCGGCATTGGTCCCCACCAAACCGGCAATGCGATATTGCCGCTGGCTTTCCAGGGCATCCATGCAGGCATGCGCGTGACCACCCGCGCCGACCAGTAGAACAGCGGATCTATTCATCCCGCAGAATTCCCCGCGCTGCCCCTAAACTACTCAAAGGTAGCCACCCCTAGGGATGCCCTATTTAGCATCCTGGTCGTATTCCAAACGGCCGTTGGCCTCATACATCTCCACTCCCGAGCGCTTGGCAGCCACGCCATAACTGGCGAGAATTGAATAAACCTCATCTTCCGCGCCTCAGCTCAAGCATCGCCGCTGAGCCCACACCCGCCTCGTCCGCGACAGCAGAAATTCGCACTACTTTTCGAAGCGACATTGTTGGTGAATCCATTTTTGGCTTGCACCAGCCGAATTGCACTCCAATATATTCCCCAATCATCCGCATTGCGAAGGTGGGGCGCTTGAGCAACTGACTTGCAACGATGTAACTGGCCACTGCGGGGAAAAGCAAATTTTTGGTTCGACGATTGAGTAGCAGAGGAGTGAATTTTAAACCGAAATTAACATTAAAATATCCAGAGTCACGGACGAAGTCTCTTTGCAACTCACCTGCAAACTGTACATCCCGCACAGAAATGATTTTCTTACTCACCCGGTTCAAAAATACCCCAAAGAAGTATCCAATAATCTGGCCTATCCCCATGCCGATGTCACCTGGGGACATCGCCCTGAAATGAAATTCATCTAGTCTAGCTTGCATTATCTTACGCCAAGACAGAACTTTCAACATCGGCTGATCCGTCATGTTCACAAAGTGATCGTCCTTGTACGCATCGGTGTCACTGATCGCCAATAAATAGCGCTCTTCGGCGTCAATGTCCTTTCCGATCAGGCCCGCCTCTCGGCCATATTCGTACAACGGTGTCCCCGGCAATGCCTGTGCATAGTTAATGCTGATCAGGTCACTTGCGGTCTTGCCCTCCCACTGTCGGATGTGCGGAGCAACTGTCTTCAGGAATTCGATGGTTTCATCAATAGTCTGATCGTTTTCGCCAGGCATGCCAATGATCAGTTGAATGATGGTGTTCAGCCCTACCTCGCCTGTCCATTTCAAAGCGTTGATGTTCTGTTCCACCGTCGTCTTCTTTTCCATCACGTTGAGCATCTTTTGGCTACCCGACTCTATACCGTAGTAGACCGACAGGCAGCCGTTCGCCTTCCAGTGTCTCAGCGCTTCCTTGGTGACCGTGCTAGTGCGAACCCCGGCCACCTGCCAGTACAAGCCCATTGCGCCTAGCATGTCCGCAATGGCCACGGCTGCGGCCTTGTCCGATCCGAAATTCTCATCCGCCACTTGGATGAACCCCACGTTATGGCGCTCCACCAGATCCCGGATATGGGCCTCCAGCTGGTGCGTACGCAAAGTTCGGAACCCCTTTTCCCACCTGTGGCAGAAGGTGCACCTTGCGACACAGCCCTTAGTCATGACAACCGTCGCCACGCGCTTTCCGCTCTCCACCTTGTCCTCATAAGCGAACAAACGCTCAGCCACCCTCGGGGAAACAAAGTAGTCAAACGAACCATCTTCCTGGAGAATGCCGTAGTCTGGGTCTGCAATCTCATCCGCTGCGGGTCTGGCACCGTAGCCCGTAAAGTGGAATTCGCCATCCTTCAGGAACGTGATCCCCTGCACCGCATGGATGTCTGCGCAGCCGCCTTCCGCGGGCCACAATGCATTCAGCAGGTCAACGATGATCTTCTCTCCGTCCCCGATCACGCAGTAATCCACGCCGCACTTGCGATGCAGTATTTCCGCAGAAGCAGCGAGGTTGCCACCCACGACAATGATCGTCTTTGGCGATACTGACTTGACAATTGCCGTCAACTTTTTGACATACGCATAGGCTGTTGATACCACCGCACTGATTCCGAGTAAATCACACTGTGTATCTTCGAAATACTTTCTGACCTCCGCAAGATTGGGGCGGTGGTAATCAATGTTGTAGAAACTCACATCCGCTTGCAGATGCTTCCGGATTGATTGGATTATTGCCATTGATCCAAAGGGGGGGAAATCCGTCGGATAAGGCCTGATCGGCGTGGTACAGACAACAATCTTCTTCATAGGATTAGACTAACTACCTTTTTCAATCTTGTTCACTAGACACCAAGCTAATTGTCTTTCTAGGTGATTCCTGCGCGCTAGGCGTGCTAAAAAGACGCGACCTACCCATCTCCGCAACAACAGGAAATTCTTGCAACACCTGTGACAAGCGCTGCTGCAAGTTCACGCGGAATTGATCCACATCCATGACCGAGTACGAGAGCTGGCTTCGCAGACGCTCCATTCTTTCGGCGTGGGCGCTCCGTGTCGTCTGATTGACATCTGATATCCAACTACTAATCGTTTCCAACGCAGACTCCTCTGAGATGAACACACCGCTTTCGATCGTCTGCCAAAGATACATGTCCGGGTCTTTCCAGAGGTCGATAGAGTAGAAGTTTCCGCCGCAGATGCAGAGGTCCACCGCCGAGCTCGACATTCCGGTGATGAAGAGATCGGTGAAATCAAGCAGACTCAGAAGATTGTCCTCCTGGCTACTCAGTACGACGTTCTTTACGCCCCGGAACTTCTCGATCAGGTAGTCTTCATAGCCCGGCTTTGGCGGCTGCGGCTTGGGGCGGATCACGACCCTGACGCCAGGTATCTCGGACACCTTGATAGCAAGGTCCATCAAGCGGGACTCGCCACTGATCGTTTCGTCCTGGATTCCAGTCGACAGGAAGGTGACTGTCGTGGTACTGCCGCTGTCGCCGCGAATATCCTCCCGACTGTCGGATCGCACCGACTGCCTGCTCTGGGCCTGCCAGTAGGCGCCGATTTGGAGGAAGTGCCGCGTCTTGCATTGTTGCCGCGCATAGATCCTCTCCAGCAGCGGCCCCGAAGAGCATAGGACATCGTAGTTATACCGATACTCCGGCACGTAATAATGATCAATGACGTACACATCGTACGGAAGGAATACCGAAATATTTGCCCAGGATTTCAGGATTTCGTTGCGTGCGTAATTCGCCAAGCATCCATGTTCATAGGTAACAAAGACCGATGCGGTGGCGTCCGGACAGCGGTTCAATCCATCGTAAAGCTTCTTATAGAACGAGAACCAGTCAACCGTCGTTCCGGACCGCGCGGATGCGTTACCCCTCATCAAACTCACAACATCGGCGGCAATGTTATTGAGTTCGCGGAGATGTCGGCCGGTTTTCCTATCGGCCTGGTAGATTCCAAGCGCCTGATAGCCGGGGAAATAACCCCGATAGGGTGCCGCCACGAGGTATTGCGGGCTCCACCCTTCGAACACCTCGTCATACATGCTCTTGATTCTTGGCGTGTTCACCTCACAGAGCAAAGCTTTGACAAACATCTTTCCCGGGCGCCGCATCAACTGCCGCACCCTCAAAACACCATAATGCAAGCCGATCAGCACGCTGGCCGACAACCGCTGTAGCCACTCGAACCTTATCATCTTTCGGACGGGTACACCCAGTCCATCAAGTTCTGGTGGAATTTCGGTTCCTTTCTGCACGACCACGTGATACCGATTGCCCGGATTTTCCTCAATGTAACGAGTAGCAAATCCCAAGAATTCGGCTGGCGCATAGAGACACTCGACGATATGCTTTTCAAACAGCAGCTTGTAGTCGATGGCCAGCTGAAGCGGGGGCACCGACCAATGCTTAAGGATTGCCTCGGCCTTGCGCTTGGCATATTCATAGGCCAGCCGTCGCACGCCCGGCGCATGTATGACGTCACCGAACCAGATGGTCTTGAAGCCTGATGGCAGTCTTACTCCGAGGAAGCGCTTGAGTACCCGTAAACCGATCGACTCCTTGGAAAAAAACACCTTGCGCCGCAGAAGCGCACCGACCATGAGTTGGAAGATACCCAACTCCTCCAAAAACCATACTTGCATTTGCTCCCTAGCGTTTGGGGATGGAGTCGGCTTGACTGGCACCGGGCATTTCTCTGTTGCTGTGCTACCGGACTTATCCACGCTTCACGGCCATCCCTTGCCGACGGCAATATAGCCAACAAGGCCATCCCGCTCCATCTCGCTGCTGGCGGAGAAACCCGTATCAACCGGGGCCAGATCGGCCTCTTCCTGCCATGTGCTCAACCCACGGAATTGCCAGCTCCCAGGCTCCCCTTCGGTCCAGAACTTGCGGTTCCTGTGCTGGTCCAGTATGAATTGCAGACCACGCGGGGTGACCCCCAACCAATTGCAGAAGTAATCGAGATAACGAAGCGGGGCATACTCATACCTTCGCACCAGCGCAAGTCCTTGCATTCGAGTCAGTCGCCCATGCCGGATCTCGCGTGTCGCATGATCCGTCACGCGCGAGTAGCCATGCTTGTAAAGCTTGATCAGATCGTGAAGGTCCATATAGTTAAAGCAGTCCACGTGGTCGTAGCAATCAAAGGTCCGGCCAAAGGCCGCAGTCTCGTACCCGTGAGTCACCATCATTTGCTCATGCTGAGCCTTAGGGTCCCAGCGCACGTAATTGCCTAGATAGATACCGCGAACGCCCACCGCCTGCAGTGCCGCGTCATCAGGATAGCGGTATTGCCAGATATCTGATTCGGCTAGGTCGTCGAAGATGGAGAGCAAGTCGTCCGCTTCATGGCCCATCAGGTCATGGTCCTTGCGGTAGCGCCGGGTCATCTCAACTTCATGTTCATGCGAAAACATGCCAACCTGCTCCAATCCTTGGTGCGCCCCCCAGATGATGAGCGGTATCTGGTAGCGGACCGCCGTTTGCACAGGGAAGGCGGTGTGGCCAGCTAAGATAGGCCAGTAAATGCTGCCAAAGCGGCGTAGCGTGGTGCGCACGATCTTCTTGACCGCAAAAGGGTTCACGTTCTGGACCAGGATGTCGCAATTGAAGCGGATGCGCAAGTTGGCCAAATTGCGGATACCCAGCGGGGTATTGAAGTACTTGTTGTACGACACCAGCAAAGGATTTAGGCCCAACTTTACCTTGACAATGTGAACGATGTAGTACGAATCATGGGCCCCAGTCACGGGCACAATGCAGTCATACTTGCGACCCGAATGGTCGCGATAAGGCTCCACCAAAGAACGAAGTTTTTCAAAGCGCTCACTAAAGTCGAGCCGGTCTTTCTCTTCATGCACTCGGCAACCCGAGCAAATACCTTCCTCGTCAATCGTAAGGCCGAGAGGATGATCGGTGCTATACAAGCAGCGCTTACAAAATACAGAGTCAGTCATGAGGCAGAGTGCGGATAATCGGAAGCGTACATGGCAGGACGCAGCTCGTCGCTTGCCAAGGCTTGCTTAAACTGTTGTATAGCTAGCTCTCGGTAACTAAGGAAATTGCCCACGCCGACCGCAGCCACGGCGGAGCTCGCAAGTAGGGAGCGCATCTGCTCTACATGGCTGATACCGCCAAAGGCGAGGATGGGCATATTCCAATCGTTCAAGTCAGACAGGGCATCTACTAGGCGCGCGTCGAAGCCTTGGTCCTGGCCCTCGTGATCGCAATCGATCGCCAACATCTCCGAGACTAGGCCACGTTCCAGCACGTTCGCAAGCGCAACCAGTGGCAAGTCACGCCGACTCCGATAGTCGCACCAGTGCACTTTGCCTTGCGCCAAGCGCAAGGGCACCGACGCCACCAGTGCTTGCAAGCCGAGCCGCTGGCCGAGATCGGCCAGCACCTCCGGTGCATCGTGCAAGAGACTGTCCAGCACGATGCGGTCAGCACCTGCTTGTATCACTTTCGCGCCATCGTCAGCACTTGCGATGCCCCCGCCATATATCAACGGCGTACCAAGGCCCATGGCGCCCAGCCTTTGGAGCAGGGCAAAATCGGGACCAGCCTGGCGCGTCGACCGGTCTATACATTGCACCAAGATTTCATCCGCGCCCCATCGGTCGAGGTTCTCGATCAGCCACTCCGGCTTGCCCAGTGGCAGGTAACGGCAATAGCCAAAGGATTGCACCGCCCAACCATCCTTGACGGTGACCACGCCGATGAGTCTTTTCTTAAGCATCGGTCAACCCGTTAATGAGGTACTCAAGCAGCACCCGCCCGCTAGCCTGGCTTTTTTCCGGATGGAATTGCATGCCAACCACCTTGCCACTGCGGAGGATGGCAGCGCAAGGACGTGGCTCGCCGGCACGCGCCAGCTGGAAGCTGGCCGCCCCCTGGTAGTGGAATGAATGGTTGAAGTAAAAGGCTTGGCCATCCACTTTCGCCACCAGCGGATCGTCCACACAGGAAATGGTGTTCCAGCCGATGTGCCAGCCGCCATTGGGAAAGGACACAAACTCGCCCGGTATCAGGCCTAGCCCACGGGTGTAGCCGTGCTCATACGAAGCGTCGGCCAGCAATTGCATGCCCAGGCAAATGCCAAGGATGGGGCGGCCGGCTTGCGCCTGCTGACGCAGGTAATCGGCCAGTCCCCGCTCAACCAGCGCATGCATGGCCGCTGGGAAGGCGCCCACGCCGGGCAGGATCAGCACCTTCGCATCGTCTAGCCCTTCGGCTGTGGCCGCCAGCTTGACGCGGTAACCCAGGTTGCGGAGAGTGTGGACCACCGAAGCCTGATTGCCCATGCCGTAATCGACGATGGCGATTGAGCTCACAGACCAACTCCCACGGTGAACTTGCGCGTGATATGTCCCTGGACATCGAGGTCGAACAGCTCGCGGTTCAGCGTGCGATGTACCTTATCCCAGAAATGCTGCTGGCTGATGCCGACGTATTGGCAGAAGCTCTCAATGTACTTGTCACTACAAGCATCGTCATATTGCTCTACCAGCGTGATGCCGCGCTCACGGCTCATGCGACCGAGGCGAATTTCCTCATTCACATAGTCGGTAACTCTGCCAAAGCCAAATTTGTAATACTTGATCATCTGGTTGAGTGTCACCCAGTCTTCATCCAGCGAGGTGACGCCCCACAAGTCACCGGTATTGGCCACCAAGTCTTCCCGGATCTGCAACCCATTGGTTGCGGAGTACATACCGTTGTTGGCCAGCGACCAGTCGCCGAGGAACCAGCCGAGGTAGACGATCTGCAACTTGTGTTCATCGAATTCTTCCAGCGTCGGATACTGGTAGGGGATCAAGTCGCGCAATTGCAGACCCGATTCCAGCATCCAGTCCAAGGCGGCACCGGATAGAGTGTTCATGTGACGCAGGTTATTGCCGTCGTATCCGGTGCGACCCAGGGTTTTGAGATCACCCAATTGCAGGCCAGGGTTTTCTCCCCAAAGAATGAGCGAAATACCGTAACGTATCGCCAGTTGAGGCACCGAACTGAACAAAGCCAGTTCGGTCGAGCGCGCCCAGTTGGTGAAGCGCTCGAAACTCGCGCTCATCAGGTTTTTCCAGGTGCCGGGCGCAGGCGCGGAAAGAACAACATCAAAACCCAGCTCGATCAGGTTGGAGATGTTCTCTACGCCGCGCTGGGTCACCTGTTCCGGTGGGTAGGTCAAGCAGGCCAGCAGCGGGCGCAGCTTAAGCCTGTCGCGTACCCACAGCGCCTGGCGCGTGCTATCTTTGCCGCCAGATACGCCAATGATGCAATCGAATTGTTGCCTAGGCTTGCGTGGGAACTGGCTCAGCAGGTCCTGAAGGATGTCGAACCTTTCCTGCCAGTCGACATTCGCCAAACGGCCGAAATAATCGCAGGCCGGGCATAGGCCCGCTTCCGTGAAGAGGGTATTGGGGCGGGTATCAGGCTGCAAGCAGCGTGCGCAATATTTCATTTATTTTTGATCTAGCGCCGCCAGGTGAACCAGGCCAACTTGTGGCAAGCGGCAGGGCGGCGCCCAGGGTGGTAGAGTGCAAAACACGCGGCGACCGGCGGCCAAGGCAAGCGCAAGTCCATAGGACTCGCAACCGGCAACCCAGCTGGCGCGCGCGAGGGCATCGGCTATGGTGGGAGAGCGGTCCAATTCCAGTGGCAGTTCCGCATGCACCTGCATCCATGCCTGGTACTTGTCAGGAGCATCGGACGGGTGTGGACGCAAGCGTATCTGCAAGTTGAGCGGTAGGCCGAGTTGAGGCAGCTTGCTTGCAAAGTACTCCAGTGCCTGAAACTCCCCCGGTTTGCCACGCCCCCAGTCGCTGCGGATTGGTTCGGCAAGATAAAGCAGTTCCGGTTGAGCGTGGATATTCGGCTTGGCAAGCTTGGCCAGTTGTTGTTTCAGATACCAGTTTTCCACCTGGTTCAGCTGCTGGCCGGGAAAACATTCCTGCGCCAAGCGCATAGCATCTTCATCGGTGACCCAGATTTCATCGGGCAGGACGAGCTTACCTTCGCGCTCGAAACGGTGCGGGTAATTGACCCAGTGGTCAAGTAAGGCAATACTTTTGATGCCAGCGGCGCGCGCTAACGCCCGTGATTCATGTTCTAAATCGCTGGCCCAGCCAGTACCCGACAGCAGCAAAGCGGCGCCATCGAGCGCGGCCTGCGGCGAAGCGCAAGGCGCCGGTCTACCAAAGGCTTGTTCCCACAGACGGGCCGCTGGACCCTGCATGCAGGCGAGCCAAGCTCGCACACCTGCCTGTTGCAATCCAGCGATAACGACGTTCGCCGCGCCCGCATCGTGGCAAACAACGGCAGTTCGCGGCGGAAGGGAAGCGAAGGCGTCCCGGTGCAATTCAGGCATGATTAGCAAAACGTGCGTAATACACAAGGTCGACTGGCTCGCCATCTATGATTTCCTGGGCTCGACGCACCGCTTCCAGATGCATTCCGGAGCGCTCCATGATTCGTACCATGGCAATATTCGGGCGGGCGGCGCCAGCAGTCAGCTTACGCAACCCCACTTCGGAGCCCAGTAGCCAATTGCACAGTGTGTTCCAGGCGTCCTGTCCTATACCGCAACCCCAGGCGCTACGTTCACCCACCATCAGACCAACATCCACAGTGCCATGGTGACGCGAAATGTAAGCGGTCATGGTGCCAAGCAACTGGCTTCTTTCTTTATCCTCAATGGCGACGAACAGGTTGTCGCTGCCGTCGAAACTCGCAAGGTATTGCTCACTACTGGCCTTGTCATGGCTACGCAAGCGCTGATTGGAATAACGTACAACCTCTAGGTCGTTCAACCAGGCTAAATAACGGGCACCAATATCGGCCACACCGAACCGACGCAGTCGCACCTTATGTCCTTCCAGCACGGACAGATTGGGCGGAAGAGTCCAGTCCTGGATCATGCGCACAGTTGATCCATGTTTTCCCAAACTTTGTGGAAAGCTGCGGCAACATCGTCGAGGTCGTCACGCTGCATGCCTGGGCGCATCATCTCGTGCGTGATGACACGCGTGAAGTGGGCTTTCTCCGCTGCCGGGCATAGGCCATCGAGATAGCTCACTTGACCAGCGGCATGGGCGCGTGCGATGGGGGAGTTCGGGCCAGCTGCAGCAGCAGGTTGGCGGAACAGCGGCAACATGTAAAGTGGGCGCACATAGCCCATGCCCATCAGCGGGCCTTCGCCTTCCCGCAATTCAGTACTAGGCAGCTCAGCCTTGAGAGCTTGCACAATTTTTTCACGGGGCACGCCTGTACTTTGTTCATCATAGTCCATCACGTGCACATAGTAGACGTGGTCATCCGCTGGTCCGACGACGGGCATCGATAGACCGGGCAAGCCTTGCAATTTACTTTCAAGATAGCGCACGTTGGCCTTGCGCTCTTCTATCAGGCGTGGCCCCTTGCGCAGTTGTTCGATGCCAATCGCGGCTTCGATTTCGCCCAGTCGAAAATTGAATCCGATCATGTTGGTCAGGTCTGTAACGCCTTTCTTTTCCACCACCGCTTCTGCGTGGTTACGAATCAGTTGCACACGTTCGGCAAGACGGTCGTCATTCGTGGTAACCATACCTCCTTCGCCGGTGTGGATGTGCTTGTGGTAATTGAGCGAGAACACACCCATATGGCCCAGTGTGCCGGCCGGTCGGCCCTTATAAGTTGCAAAGGGAGCCTGAGCGCAGTCCTCGATTACAACTAGGTTATGTTCGCGCGCCAGCTCCATGATCGGGTCCATGTCTGCACATTGGCCAAAGATGTGGACCACGACGATGGCGCGCGTGCGCTCGGTGATGCAAGGACGGATGGTCTCGGCCGACAGGCAATAGGTTTGGGGATCAATGTCGGCAAACACCGGCACACCGTTGAAGATGAGCGCCGCTGTGGCCGAAGCGGCCATGGTGTAGGGCGAGACGATGACTTCATCACCCGGTTGCACGCCAGCCGCGCCCACGGCTGCATACAGGCCGCTGGTGTTGGAATTCACCGAGATGCCATGCTTGACCTGACAGATGTATGCCCAGGTTTTTTCGAAAGCCTGCACCTCCGGTCCGCCGAAAAAGTCTGGGTGCCAAGCACCCAGGAAACGCGACAAGACACCACTTTCAAGTACCCTTGCAGCTGCTGCTTTTTCTTCTTCACCCATCACGCGATAGGCAGGGAAGAGGCGAGTACGTACCGGCGTTCCGCCGTAAAGGGCAAGGGTCTTGGTATTGCTCATCGTATTAGTTTTTCAGGAGTTTTATCGGGAAGCTGCGCGGATTGCTTCGCACAATCTTTGTACGGCCACGGCATCATCGGGGCCACAGGTGGGTTTTCCGCCTTTGGTCACGATAGCCTCAATTTCATCCACGGCTGCTAGAGCCGCGCCACCCAAAGCACCAGCCCGATGCTCGGGTGTACCCAATGCTTGGTAGCCAGCGAAGGTGGAGCTGGGTCCAGCACGCCTTAACCGCCAACTAAGCCCGCCGTCTTCCATTTTCACTGTGCCGCGCTCGGTGACTAGTTCAAGTTCAAACAGCGAATAATCCGCTGCATGCCCGCAATTTAGCGTGACCGATACCCCATCAGCAGACACCAATAAGGCGGGAATGCTGGGATCGGTGTCCCACATGTCCGACTGTGGCGGGCCAGCTGCTACAACAGTCAGAGGACCAAGCAACAGTGTTAGCAGGTCCAGCATGTGTGAGCCATTGTTGTACAAGCCTTTGTTATAGAGGCCGCTAGCGGTTCGTATTCGGCCCCACTCACCACGCGCTAATTCCTCGGCCAGCTCACGCACCCGCTGGTCCCAGCGCCGGGTGTAATTCACCATCAACGGTACATCGGCCTCACGGTAGTGTTTAGCCAGCTCTAGGCTTTGCTCAAGGCTGGCTGTCAGCGGCTTTTCACAAAACACCAGCGCCGGTTTGATTGAGAGCACGGCGCGCAGATCGGCAGCATGAAAAAGGGTGGGCGAGCAGATGCTAACTACGTCATATTGGGCGCCGTTTGCAAATGCCTCTTCCAGTCGCGAATAGGCGCGCTCCACACCCCAACGCTGCTGGAAGGCAGACCTGCGCCCTTTATCGGGTTCGACGCAGCCAACCAGCCGGTATCCAGCATGCGCTATGTAAGCTCCAGCGTGGGTGTAGGGAGTGAGCGTACCGGGCCGCCCGGCATCAAAGCCGCCGGCGATATTGCCACAACCGATGATTAGGACGTCCAGCACGCTCAAGACATCAGCGACCAGTCCAGTGCTGTTCCGCGGGCGATGGCGCGACTCGCATGGCGACCGAGAACCTGGGGCAGAAATTTCGGAGGCAGACCAAAGCCCGGACGGATTGCACGCACGTTATCAGCGCTCAGTACTTCACCAGCTGCCACGTCTTTGGTCACGTAAAGAGAACGGCGGAAGGTCATGGACTTGCCTTCGGCGACGGACTGCACACCATATTGCACCCTTCCCAAGGCCTGCCAGGCACGATCAGTCTCAATGACCAGTTGCTGCATTTCGGCCGGTTCCATGGAAAATGCCGAATCAACGCCACCATCGGCACGCGACACTGTGAAGTGCTTTTCAATCACGGTGGCACCGAGGGCTACCGCAGCCACCGCAGCACCGCATCCCATCGTATGGTCTGACAAACCAACTTCGCAATTGAACAGCTCGCGCAGGTGAGGAATGGTACGTACGTTGGTGTTTGAGGGAGTGGCAGGATAAGTGCTGGTGCACTTGAGCAGTACCAAGTCGCGGCAGCCAGCCTCTCTCGCCGTGCGTACCGCTTCGTCCAACTCAGCTATCGTAGCCATGCCGGTGGAAATGATCAGCGGCTTGCCGGTAGATGCGGCTTTGCTTATCAGCGGCAGGTCGGTGTTTTCGAAGGAGGCGATCTTGTAGCAGGCCACGCCAAGTTCTTCAAGGAAGTCGACCGCTGTTTCATCGAAAGGCGTAGAAAAAGGGATCATGCCGTGAGCGCGGACACGCTCGAACAGACGATGATGCCACTCCCAAGGTGTGTGCGCCTCTTCATAAAGCGAATGCAGGTTGCGACCGGCCCAAAGACTGGTCGAATCACTGATAAGAAACTCGCCCTTGTCCAAGTCCAGCGTCATGGTGTCAGCTGTATAGGTCTGAAACTTGACCGCATGTGCTCCAGCACTGGCGGCGGCGTCAATAATTTTCATTGCGCGGTCGATGGACTGGTTGTGATTGCCTGACATTTCGGCAATCACGAAGGGCGGTTGGTCCAGGCCGATAGCGCGCTTGCCTATCAGGAATTCATTCATATCTTTCAGCCTTTTGTATATTTGCCTTACGTATCGTGATTTCGTACCTGTACCCGCGCAGTTCAAAGTAGGCTGGGTAACGCGCCGGGTCAGCCACGCGCAGCAGATCGAACTGCGAGGCCAGGGGCAGTTGCGGGTCGAGCCGGCTGTCTTCCGGATGCCGACGCGGATACCAGCTAGCCTGTTGGCTATCCTGAGCTTGTGCCTGGATCACCTCGTACTGCGAGATGGCGAAGTCCATCAGTTCGAGTTCGGCCTGAAACAGGGCCTGGTTGATTTCATCAAACAGCTCATGCCCTTCAAAGTGCAGCCAACGCTTGGACCAAATTTTGCCACTGTCCACTGGGTCGTCTGCCTCCAGCAGCGTCACAGCTATCTCGGTACGGCCTTCCAGTAACTGCCATATCAGGGGCGACCAACCGCGGCCCTGTGGCAGGTCGCTGGCATGCACCACCAGAGTATGACGGTAGTAACGCCGCAGTTCTGGCCGGACGATCTGGCTACAGGAGATCAGGAATAGCAGGTCGCCTCCAACCAATTTGTCGAGCGAGGTGGTGAGGGTCACAGTATGTTCCCCTCTCCTTTGCTCGCACCAACGCTCTAAGTGCGTAAATACGGGATGGGCGCTGTCAGTGCAGACGACCGTAATTTCCAATCATTTTCTCCACGACCTTGACCGTTCCCAGTCCATCTACCAGCCTCATGCCACGGGCGCTTTGAGACTGCAGAGCATGCGGACTTGAGAAGGCCCACCTCAGTGCAGCCGACCATCCTTCTTCAGTTACCTTCTCAGCGTCACCCAGCCAGCGCAGTATGCCTAACTGGTCCGCATAGCGTGCGATGTCGCGCTGGTTGTCGGCAATGCTAACGGCCAGAGTCGGCAGTCCAACAGCAGCCCTTTCCCAAGTTGCGACGCCAGTCGCTCCGATTGACAGGTCGGCACGGGCCATTCTGGTCGCCATATCATTCACCTGCGTCAGCATTCGCGCACCTACCTTCTCGCAAAGCCAAGCAACTTCCGTGAGATGCGGATTTGCTTTGCCGACGATGATATCGATCTCAAGCGAATTCAATTCCAGACTGAGCAAGGTGCGCAGAATGCTGGAGGTGACATTTCCGAAGTCGCTACCGCCCAAGAAAACCAGAAGGCTCTGGACTTCGCCCGTGCGACACTTAGCGCGAAGGTGTTCAGCATGGAATTCAGGCCTGAGCAGTGCATAAGTTGGGCCAAGCAGGAATTCGGTATATTCAGATATGGTGCTATAGCGCTGCCCGGGTTGCGGATAGTAATTCTGGTCCAACAACAGATGGCAGTCGTGGGGCCGGTTTGCCATGTCGTCGATCACCATGAGGAACGAGTCGTCTGGCCGCACTGTGGTTTCCCAGCGGCTGTCCAGTGCATAGTGATCTACCACAATCCAGTCGGGTGCCTGCTTCGCCTGCAAGAGTGTCTTGCATTGACTGATCTCAATCTCCATGGGTACACCCAGCCAGTACAGGTACTCATCTTCGCCCGGGGGCAAAGGCCTAGAGGGGGCAGGTAGCAGGCTCACTTGGTGTCCTTGAGCACGTAGCCATTCGACGTAATTACCCGGCAGGTCTCGACAGATGAACGTTACTTCTGCACCGGCCGCTCCAAGCGCCGTTGCCAGCGCCAAGCAGCGCATCACGTGCCCGCTGCCTATGACAGATGAGGCATCGACGCGAAACATTACGCTCGGGACGCGTGAATCCATTGGCTTGTCCGCTATGAGCCTTTTCCGTATGGGGTGGTTTCAAGCAACTGCGCCAGGAATTCGGCCCGCGTCCAGTCGTCGGGCGTATCGATATCTTGTACTCGCCAGCGCGGAATCACAAGCGGCTTGGAATCCTTATCAAAGAGCCGCAGGCCTTGCTCCCAGGCTTGCATCTTTCCCCAGTAAAACTGGCCAGCGTCATGGAAGGCTGAAGGTAAATCCTGCGAGCGTGTAGTGAAATGCTCGGGGAAAAACATTTCGACCGCACCGGCCTCGTTCAGTTGAAAGGAACGGAAGATGGGTGCGGCAAAGTCAGTTACAGGGAAAGAGTAGGCCCAGTCGCCAGATTGCAGAATGTTCCAGGCAGCACGTATGTCATCAGCCCTAACCAAAGGTGCTACCGCATAGATGCAGCATACCGCTTCTGGCCGTGACCAATGCTGCTCAACCCACTTTGCAGCGTGTGCGACGACTTCGATGGTGCCGGCAAAATCATTTGCCAGCTCGGGTGGGCGTACAAAGGGCACTTCGGCACCTGCTTGGCGGGCCACCTCAGCGATTTCGGGGTCGTCGGTGGAGACGATAATGTGATCAAACAAACCAGCTTCGCGCGCTGCGTCGATAGACCAGCAGATTGCTGGCTTACCACTGAAGGGTTTGATGTTTTTTCGCGGTATGCGCTTGCTGCCGCCTCGCGCGGGGATAACGGCAAGCTTCATACTTTCAAGACCTCGACCAGTGATTCAATGGTACGGTCCTGTGCTTGTCGCGTAAGGCCAGGGTAGATGGGGATACTGAGTGCTTCACAAAAGTAGTGTTCAGCTTCTGGACAGTGGCCGCGGGCAAAACCTAGCCGTTGGTAGTAGGGCTGAAGGTAGACCGGTATATAGTGCAGATTGACCAACACTCCTTTGGCATGCAGTTCGCGAAAGATTTCCGGCTGACTCTTGCCGATTGCACCAAGTTTCAAACGCACTACATACAGGTGATAACTTGAATAAGCCTCCGGCGATTGCCAGGGCGTGGTCAGCGGCAAGTTGATTAGCAATTGATCGTAGCGCCGGGCTAGAGCATTGCGATCAGAAACGAACTGGTCCAACCTGCGCATTTGCGAAAGTCCAAGCGCGGCCTGAATATCGGTGAGCCGATAGTTAAAGCCCAACCCCACTTGCTGATAATTCCAAAGCTCATCCACCGGTCGCGGGTCCATTTCAGAATGCGAGCTTGTGATGCCATGACTACGCAACTTTCGCATTCTTGCCGCCAGCGCCCCGTTATTCGTTAACGCCATACCCCCTTCGCCTGATGTAATGATTTTGACCGGATGGAAGCTGAAAACAGTGATATCACTATAGTGCCCGCAACCTACCGGGTCACCACGGTAGCACGCACCCACGGCATGGGAAGCATCTTCAATGATGGCGAAGCCGTACACCTTGGCTAAACCATGTATGGCGGCCATGTCGCAGGACTGACCAGCCATATGCACCGGTATCACCACCTTAGGTAACTTGCCTGTTTTTTTTGCAACAACCAGTTTATCTTCAAGCGCTCTGGCACTCATGTTGTAACTGGCAGGGTCGATGTCTACAAAGTCTACCTCTGCACCACAATAGATGACGCAATTAGCTGAGGCAATAAAGGTGATAGGTGAGGTCCACACGACGTCGCCGGGACCCACCCCAAGCGCCAAGCAGGCTATATGCAGCGCACTGGTGGCGCTGTTGACCGCCACAGCCTGTTTGGCACCGCAATATGCAGCCATACTGTCTTCGAATCGACCCACCATTGGGCCTTGGGTCAGAAACTCGGCGTTAAGCACCTCGACCACGGCCTTGATGTCTTCTTGATCGATATCTTGTCGGCCATAAGGGATAGACGCCATTTCCATGCTCTTTTCAATATTTGAATGGCTCATCGTGTCACCAATTGCTGGTAAGTGCCAGACCAAGCTAGACGCCCCCCCTTGAGCTCAACTATCTGGTCGCAACTGCGTAGAGTGTTGGTTCGGTGCGCGACGATAAGGATGGTTAACTCTGCATCTAGTGTTTCAATGGCCTGCATTAATGCAAGTTCCGTTTCAATGTCGAGTGCGCTTGTCGCTTCGTCGAAGATTATGACGTCAGCCTTCTTGTAAAGCGCGCGAGCAATACCAATACGCTGCCGCTGTCCACCAGAAAGACGCACACCGCGCTCACCTGTTATGGTCTCGTACCCGTCAGGCAAAGCTTCAATGGTCTTGGAGATCTGGGCTTGGCGCGCGGCCAGGCGTACGCGCTCATGGTCAATTTGATTCTTCGGGACACCAAAAGCAATGTTTTCCTCAATGCTAGTGTCAGCCAAAAAAACCGATTGCGGCACGTGCGCCAAGTGTGCTTGCCATGCGCGACGGTTTTCTTCCTTTATAGGTTCACCATCAATTTTTATCTGGCCTTCACTTGGCGACAGAAGTCCCATGACGATGTCCAGTAACGTGCTTTTACCACTGCCTGAAGGACCGATAAAGCCAATGCGTGCGCCGCGCGGAATGACAAAGTCGACCTCATGCAAAACCATTGGGCCCCGTTCTCCGTAACTAAAGGAAAGGCTCTCTATATGTATCTCGCGGGCAAAGGAAATAGGCGCCGGCAATGGACTTCCAGCCCAGTCAGGCAACGGTTGCTCCAGCAGGTCAAGCGCATCACTCAAGGAGGCCTGGTTTGATTTGACACTAGCCCAGGAGGCAAAGGCCTGTTGCATGATGGGTAGCATGCGTTGCGCTCCCAGCGCTAGCGCGCCCAGCACCGGAATCGCTCTCACAATGCCATCAGGTTCGCGAGCGATGAAATAAGCTAGGAAGGCAATAAATATCATGGCCAGCGCCTCAACCGCAAAGCGCGGGGCACCAGCTAGAAAGCTACTATTACCTTGAGCAGAACGAGCACGTGTGTCTGACTGTCTATAAATTTCGCAATACGCGACTTGAGTGCTGTCTAAGAGCACATCACGGATGCCACCCAAACCCTCCTGCAGCGACTTGATCACTAAGCCGGTCTGGCGGGCGACTTGCTCGCTGTTTTCTAAAAGAGAGCGGCGCGTAATGCCGATCACTCCTGCATAAATGAAACTAAGGCCAAGCATCGCGACTAACGCTACCTCAGTATCTAGGGCAAGCAGGGCCAAAAGAATCGCTATCAGAATTACCACCGAACTCAGCATATTCAAGCTCATCAGTAGCACATGAATGGTGACACCTGTCTTAGTAGCAATGGCATTGATGATCTCGCTACTGTTTCTCGAAATATGTATCGCATAGGGCTGGTAAAGGGTACGTCGATACATATCAATACTTAGGTCAGCACCAATCACCACAGACATCCTAGTTGTAGTCCATAGCAATAGAAGGCGCATGATTCCATTAAGTAGAGCGGCACAAGAGAAAGCGATGGTTAGAGGTAGCAGCAACTTGCTAGGCTCTGAAATTTCAAGAATCAGGATTAAGGGTTGAACCGCCGGATACATGAACACTTTTTCGGGCGAAGTCAAAACACCCAAAAAAGGGATTACAGCCCCCAAACTCAGGACTTCAGCAAATGAAGCCACAACCATTAAACCAAGCAACACTACAAGTTGGGCTCGCCGTGAATAATCAATATGCCCCCACAATCGAAAGAATTGGAAACTTAGTTGTTTACTCCCAGAAGAAAGCATGCTAGTTTGTTAATTAGATTGCTTGCAATTTTACGAATCAGATAGGATCCGGATAATTAATTTGAATTAGATCGGGGGATGGAAAATAATCTGTAAGGAAGAGAGCTCAGGAACGCTACCGCCATGCCGTTTCACGATCAGCAAGCGCGTTCTGCTGGAATAAGGCGTAAACGGATGGTGGCCTGGGGCGGAATCGAACCACCGACACAAGGATTTTCAATCCTCTGCTCTACCG
>JACCEC011944802.1_pt1 | contig 40459 bp, 44 predicted proteins | sample 7450121 | NCBI WGS metagenome assembly JACCEC01 (sample SAMN15323455, study PRJNA562643) | freshwater metagenome | isolation source: river surface water | place: USA:Blue River Watershed | collected 2017-08-18 | reverse complement strand
TTTTATATTTACTTTATCTTTTGTATATGCATATAATCCTAATAAATTACTAATTTCTTCATATAAATTAGTATTTTGTTTTTTAGATACATATTTACAATAACATTCATCTATTATTTTTTTTAATATATAATCTGTTTATCTTTATTAGTTGTAATTTTATTTATATAAAAATGGAATTACTCAATATAATTTATAAAATTTTTAATTTTATAAATTATAATTACTTATTAATGTTTAGATAGTTATAATTTTAAAATTAAATTAAAAATATTATTCTTCATTTTTACATTATAGAAAAAATTAAATAAAATAAAATAAAAAATACAAATTTATTATTACCTAATATTAATAATAATACACGCTAAATAAATAAAATTTAAAAAAGTAATTTTTTTTATCATAACGTAAAGATAATCTTTTAAATTTTTTTAAAAAATTATTAGTGTTTTCTATTTTAATTCTATTTTTTATTATTTTTTTTTTGTTTTTTAGTAAATTTATAACTATTTATTTTTTTTAAATTTTTAGTATTTCTTTTATTTTTTTGGAGCTAATAGAATACCAAATTTTTTTTCTTTTAACTTTTCACGAATTAAATTACTATCATAAGCTGAATCACCAATTAAAATATTTGGTTCAAAAATATTAAAATTTTGAAATTGATTAATAAATATTTTAGAATCATGAACATTACCAGAATATATATCAGTTGATAATATTTTACCTTCTGAATTAGTTATTAATGATATTTTAGTACATTTATGTTTTGGTAATTGTAAATTATAACATATATCTTGTATTCCTCCTTTATTTTGTATAATAGTTGTATCTGTTAAAAATTTATTATTTTTTTTTATTTTTTTTACTGTATCTAAAAAAATGTTGTATAAATAACATTGTATTTGATTAATTTCTCAAAAAATTTATAGATTGTATTCCAATGTGGAATATTTTTTATATTTAATTCATTTATATCTCTAAATGACATACCAGTTTTTAAAATTAAATAAATATAATTACATAATTCTTTAATTTTATATTTTCTATTTTTTGTTTTATTATAAAATTTTTCACATAATTTTGGATCATTATGTATAATTTTTATAATATTTTTAACAAAAGTTTTTTTCTTCATTTAGAATATTATATATTATATTCTTATAAAATTAAATTAATTATTTTATAAGAACTAAAGATAAACAGATTATTTATTAAATTATCTTTATTAATTTCATAAATAATAAATTTAGTAAATTTTTTACAAGTACACGCCATAAACTAAATATACAAAATAAAAAAATAAAATATATTTAAATTCAAAATTAAATTATTAATTTTGAATACAGAAAAGATAAACACACTTATAATATGATTGATATTAAATTAAAAAAATAAAGTATATATTATATATTATAATGGTATCAATTCTTAATAATTATTTTGATATTATCGAATATAAAACTAATTTATTAGAAGAATTAAAAGAAGATAAAATAAAAAACAAAATTTTTAAAGCTTTATCTGATATAATCAACAATGAAAATTTAGAAAATCAAATACCAGAAATTTATGATGATTTAACTTATTTAAAATTACCGAGAAATGATTTACGCGATTATATAAGAATTAATGATTCAAATGATCTTAAAAATAAAAAAATAGTAGTAACTATCGATGTATTAAAAAATATATCAAATAAAATAAAAAATGACATAATTAGTGAATTTGACAATGATGTAATAGAAATAATAATAGATTATTATGAAAAAAATAAATTATTTATTAATTCATCAAATATATCAGAAAAAGAACTAATAAGAATTACAAATTGGTGGAAATAATTTATTATTTTTATTAAAAAGGTGTGTTTATCTTTCCTAAATTTAAAATTAATAATTTAATTTTAAATTTAAACATATTTTATTTTCAATAGCTTGATATATTAAATATGATTTTTTATTAAAAATTCTCTTAATTTAATAAAAAACATTCTTACTATTTCCGATTTTTCAGAATCTCCACTCATTGTTAATCTTTCAAAACATTGATAATTTATCATATATGTTATACCTGATGTTTTATTTGTTTTTATTTTTATATAATCCGCTCTTTCAACAAAATTAATATTTTTAGAAAATGTATTATTTAATCGTCTTCTAATTGTATTTAAACTAGTACCTAAATATTTAGCTACATCAATATCTTTAATATTAAAATCTAAATCACCACCTATTTTATATTCTTTAAAAAATATATCAATAAAATTATTATCGAAATTTATATGTTGTTTCAGTAAAGTAATTAAAACACTATCTTTAAACATTATATTATTTTGTAAATTGTTATTATTATATTTTATTATTTCTTTATTTTTAGCATCAAATTTAAATATTTTATTATTTATTTCATTATTTGTTTTATCTGATATATAATTTAATACTTTATTTACTTTTTTTTCTCCACACCATAATATCATATTACATTTTGTTTTATATTCTGTAATCCTATTACATCTACACATTCTTTGAACTAAATTTAATATATTATCATTTGGTTGAATTATAAATATACTATCGCATTCTGGAATATCAATTCCTTCATCTAAAATATGAATATTTAATAATATTGATATTTTATTTGATGATTTAAATGTATTTATTATTTCTATTCTCTTTAATCTTGAAGTATTATAACTAATTATATTTGTTTCTAATTCCATATTTAACATATTTTGCATCCATAATAAAATTTTATTAAATTCATTTGCTTGTTCTATAGTTGTTAAAAACACAATACATTTATTATTACCTTCAAATAATAAAGATTTTAATAGAAAATAACATTTTTTTACTAATTTTTTATTTTTTATTTCTACAATAACATTATTAAATTTATTTAATTCTTCATTTTTAACTGGTAGTATAATTTTAAAATCACAAATATATTTATTTTTTATAGCTTCATTCCATGAATATTTATGTATTACATTTCCACAATATTTTTGATTTTCAATAGGAGTTGCTGATAAAAATAAAATTTTATTATTTTTGTTTTCTAAAATTTTATTCATATTATCATTTTTATTATTTAAATTATTATCAGATAAATTATGAAACTCATCTATAATTATAATTTTATTATCTAATTTATCAATAATGTTAATTAAAATATCAACAGAATCATATGTAACTGAGAATAAATTTCTTTCCATTAATATTTGTTCAATACAATTAATATTTCTAACACCATCACATGAAATTAAAATAGGATTATATGATTTATTTGAATAATTATAAACTTGATCTAATATTTGTTTAGCTAAAAAACGTAATGGAGCAATATAAATTATATTATTATATTCTTTTGCTATTAAAAAACTAGTAAAAGTTTTTCCCATTCCAGATGGTAATGATAATATTGATCTATTTTCATTTTTTAATAAATTACATGCATCAAATTGATAATCACGTGGTTGAATATCAATATAATTTAAAAAATTGTAATCTACATCAATAATTTGATTATTATAAGGAATATGTAAATATTGTACTTTATTAGATAAATCTTTAATACGTGAACTAATTTCATTAGAATAAACAACAATGCCATTTAAATCAAATTCATATAATAAAAAATAAAATCCTTGCAAGTCATTAATACATAATGTATCATTATGATTTTTACATTGAATAAAATAAACTTTATTATCTTTAATTGCTACTAAATCAGCTCCAATATCACAATTTTTATATTTAGTATAAATATCATAATTATTTAATAATTTAGTATGTTGTAAAATTCTTTCAGGTGTTAATTTAAAAAGAAAAATTTCATCATATTGTGATTTTAATTTATTTAATATATATAATTCATAATTAGAACCTTTGTTATGTTTATATAGATTCATTATTATTATTTAATAAAATATTTTTTAAATTGTTTTATTAAAAATTGTTAGAAAAAAAATATATTGTATATATCTATAAATAAAATAATTTAAAAAAATTGAATTTATTAAATATTAAATTATATTTATCATCATGTAAAATATAAGTATATATATTAATGGTTGATAGTATATCAGAAAAACATATTGTTGAATACACTACAATATTGTATGACATGCGCGCCAGCGTTGCTGGCTTGCCAGCATCCGCGTGCATGCTGACGCCGTGCACGGCGGATGATATTAGTAAAAATATTATATTTAATCCATATAATGAATATGACATGCGCGCCAGCGATGCTGGCTTGCCAGCATCCGCGTGCAGGCTGACGCCGTTTACGGCGGATGACATTAGTAAAAATTTAATAAAATCTATAATTAATGAATTAGAAAAAAAGAAAATATATAATAATAGTATATTAAAAGAATTATTTTTAACTGATAATATTTTTATAAAAGAAGAATTTTGTAAAAAAATTATTGATAATTATAATAATGAATTAATATATACTAATTATATTAATAAAAATGTAATGTATTTATATTTATTTGTTGATGAATCAAAAGAAAATTTAAAAGAAAAATATTTATTAAAAAAAGGTTTTAGTAATATGATAGATTTTAGAGAATATCAATTAATTAAAGAATATAATGTTAAATTATATTTATTAGGATTATATGAAATTAAAAATGAAAACTATGAAAAAATATATCATAAATTTTATCATTTAAAAAATTTAAAAATAAAGTTAACATATAAAAAAAAAACAAAAAATAAAGATATATCAGGTAATTATATAATGAAAATAATATCTAAAGATGAAATATATGAAGTATCTCCAAAATCAATCTATGAATTTTTTATGTATGGTATTTACATGCAAAATTTTATAGAATCAAATAATATCGAATTAAAAAAAATAGAATGTGAAATAGAAAAAGAAAAAACTAAACAAATAGAATTACAAGAAAAAACTAAACAAGAAGAAGAAAAAACTAAACAAGAAGAAGAAAAAACTAAACAAGAAGAAGAAAAAACTAAACAAAAAATAGAAGATACAAACCAAGAAAAATTAAAATTAAAACAATTAGAATTACAAATAAAATTAAAAAAATTAGAATTAAATAATTTATAATTTAAAAAATAAATGATAAATTATAAATTATAAATTTACAATAAAATAACAATAAATAATAATATTTTATTAAAGTCATATAATTAAAATGTTTTACGTTTTAGAATTTACTTTATAAATTTTATAACAAATTTATAAAATATAATATTACAAATAATAAACAAAAAATAATTTTACATAGTAACATTTTTTAATAAAACAATTTAAAAAATAAATTATGTTGTATTTTCCTTCAGGCGGAAAAATAATTAATTTAAAAAAAATATCTAAATTTAATAATATATGGAAAATAATAATTTTATTACTTTACTAAAACACTATACAACAATAGATAAAAAATTTATTGATACTTTTTTTAAAAAATTTAAAATTGGAGGAGAATTAGATTTTCATTTAGAAGATATAGATGTAGCTAAATATCTTGATATTAAATTATCAACATTAAGAAAAAGATTATTAAATTTTTATACAAAGGAAAAACCTAGATATTTTGAAAAAGTAGATTTTATTCGAATAAAATCTGAACAAACACATAAAATTAAATATATGATAAATTATCAATGTTTTGAAAGATTAGCAATGTCAGGTGATTCAAGCAAATCCGAAACTATTAGATTATATTTTATAAAATTAAGAGAATTTTTAACAGAAAATCAACAATTAATTTATCAAGCTATAGAAAATAAAAACGATTTACGATTATATTCTAAATTTGAAACTATATATTTTTTTGCTGTTGATGAAAGAAAAAAAAATATATTTAAAATAGGTCATACAAAAAATATAATACAAAGATTAAGAAATTATAATATTGGTAGAATTAAAGATGTTGAATTAAAATATTTAGCATTAGTAAAAAATAGAATATTAATTGAAAATTGTATGAAATTAAAATTAGAAAAAAACCAAGTTACAGATAATCGAGAAATTTATAAAATAAATTTAACAAATTTAAAACAAATAATAAATGATTGTTATTGTAAACATGTATCTAAAAAAGAAAATGAAGAATTATATAAAGAATTGTCTGATTTACTTGGTTTATATGCATATACAAAAAATAAAATAAATATAAAACCATTTATAATTATTGGAAAAGATTTATAAAAATATATGTTCAAATCTAATATTATATTTTTATTAAAAAGTATAAAAAAATTGATATAATTATTATTAAATAAATAAAGTATATATTATATATTATAATGGTATCAATTCTTAATAATTATAATAATTGTTTTGATATTATCGAACATAAAACTAGTTTATTAGAAGATAATTTATTAATAATTAAAAATGAAAATATAAATATTAATCATAAAATAAATAAACTAGAATTAAATATTTTAAAAAAAGATCAAGAAATTACAGAATTAAAAACTGAAATTAAAGAATTAAAAGAAAATAATAAAAGAAAAGATCAAGAAATTAAAGAATTAAAAACTGAAATTAAAGAATTAAAAGAAGATAATAAAAGAAAAGATCAAGAAATTAAAGAATTAAAAACTGAAATTAAAGAATTAAAAACTGAAATTAAAGAATTAAAAGAGGATAAAATAAAAAACAAAATATTTAAAGCTCTATCTGATATAATTAATAATGAAAATTTAGAAAATCAAATATTAGAAATTTCTGATGATTTAATTTACTTGAAATCATCAAGAAATAATTTATGTCATTATATAAGAAATAATGATAAAAAAGATATTATAAATAAAAAAATAGCAGTAACAATTGATGTATTAAAAAATATATCAAATGAAATAAAAAATGACATAATAAGTGAATTTGATAATGATGTAATAGAAATAATAATAGATTATTATGATAAAAATAAATTATTTATTAACTCTTCTAATATATCAGAAAAAGAATTAATAAAAATTACTAATTGGTGGAAATAATTTTTTATTTAAAGAATATATAATAATAAATAAAATAATGCCATTTTATGCAGTAGCAAAAGGAAAAAATATAGGAATATTTTTAAATTGGAATGAATGTAATAATTCTATTAATGGTTATAAAAATGCATTATATAAAAAATTTAATACAGAAGAAGAAGCTAATAATTTTATTCAATTAAATAGTAAAAATAAAGAAATAGATAATATTAAAATTCAAAAAGAACAGTATATAATTTTATTAAATGATACAGGTAAAACTGATAATTCTATTGAATTAAATAATATAAATATAGATTTTATTCCAGATTATTATGTTTATACTGATGGTTCATGTCATAACAATGGTAAAGATAATGCAATAGCAGGAATTGGTATTTTTTTTGGAATAGATGATATACGCAATGTATCAAAAAAAATAGAAGGAAAACAAACTAATAATATAGCAGAATTAAGTGCTATTATTGAAACATATTATATTATAGAAAATGATATTATAAATGGAAAAAAAATAGCTATTGTTACTGATTCAGAATATGCTATAAAATGTATCACATCTTATGGAGAAAAATGTTATGAAAATAATTGGAAAAAAGAAATATTAAATAAAGAATTAGTAAAAAAAGTATATGAAATGTATAAAAATAAACCAAATATTAAATTTATACATATAAAAGCTCATACAAATAATAAAGATATTCATTCAATTGGTAATTATAATGCTGATAAATTAGCAAATAATGCAATTAGTTTATAAAATAGTTCTAAACCAATTTATTTTAAAAAGAGGATATTAAAAAATTAGATAGTGATAACAAAAAATGGTTTATATATGATAAAAATATAGATCAAATATTAAGTATTTTTTGTTATCACTATCTAATTTTTTAAATGTATTATTTGTTATATAGTAACAATAAATAAATACAAAAATATTTTTTTTAAAGATTTATTAATTTTATAATTTGTAATATCTCATTTAATAGTTCATTCAATTGTTAACTTTAAAAAAATCTAATCTATATAGTATAACAATTAATTCAAAATCAAGATTTTCTAAACATAATTCGCCTTTAGCAAATGATTTAGAAGTATTGTTTCAATATGAAATTGATAATATAGATCAAGTTGAATCTTGTATAAAAGCTTTAATGAAAAAAGCTCAATACAGAAAATACGTTTTAATTAAAATCAAAAGATTTTAATTAAAATCCTATTTATGAAAAAAATACAAAGAAATATATAGAATAGATTTAGATATATTAAAACAAACTATAAAAGATTGTGATGCTAAAATTAATGAAATAAATAACAATATTAATAAAATAAATAAAAAACAATCAGGAGGAAAAATAATTTCAAAAATAAATGATAATGAAATATTATATTTATTTATACCTAATTTATTAAATTAATATTTTTAATTTAATTTTTTAATATTTAATTCTAATTTTTTTAATTTTATTTTATAAATAGATGTTTATATTTGTTAATAAATATATCCCAATCTTTTTTATAATTATTTAAAAAATATATTTTTTGTTGTTTATTATGTTTTAATTGTTGTGATAACCATTGAGATAAATTTTTATTTTCTGTATTTTTATCTAAAATACTAGGTAATTTATTTGTTATAAATATATATTCTTCTAATTTATTTTTTTTTAAATGCCAAATTTCATTTTTATTTAAAAAATATTCAGAATATTTATTTATAAATAATTCCCATTCTATTTTTATATTATCTTGTTTCATATTACCATCATTATTTTTATAATTCTGTTGTTGTCTTAATAACCATGAACCTAATTGTTTTATTTCTGGATTAGTATCTTCTGAACTAGGTCTTTTTTTATTTTCATCAATATATTTTTTAACTTGATTTAAAGTATCAATAAATATTTGTATATTACTTTTAAAATATTCTTTATATTTTTCATCATTAATAAATTTATTATATTCATTATATATTTCTACTTGTTTCATAATATCTTTAATTTTAATATAGTTATTTTTTTGTTGTGATAACCATTGACCAAGTTTTTTTATATTTTTATCTTTATCTATATTACTAGGACTCTTTTTATTTTCATCAATATATTTTTTTAATTTTTCTAAAGTATCATACCAAACTTCTTTATTATTTAATAAATATTCTTTATATTCTTCTAAAAATAATTCATAATCTTTTTTAATATTTTCATCTTTCATACTATCTTTATTATTTTTATAATTATTTTGTTGATTTAATAAAAAATTACTCAATTGTTTTATTTGTTGATTTTTATCTTTAGAACTTGGACGTTTTTTATTTTCATCAATATATTTTTTTAATTTTTCTAAAGTATCATACCAAACTTCTTTATTATTTAATAAATATTCTTTATATTTTTCTAAAAATAATTCATAATCTTTTTTAATATTTTCATCTTTCATACTTTGAAGATTATTTTTATAATTTTTTTGTTGAATTGATAACCAATTACCTAATTGTTTTATTTTATTATTTTTATCTGCAGAATTAGGACGTTTTTTATTTTTATCAATATATTTTTTAACTTGTTCTAATTTCTCGTTCCATGAATATTGTTTAAATTCTTTAATATCTAATACATATTTTTCTATTAATTTCTTATCTTCTATTACTTTTTCATCTATTTCTTTTTTATTCATAAAATTAGTTTCTAAAATACTAATTTTATTTTTAAATAATACATCATATTCTTTTATTCCTGACAATGTATTTAATATACTATCATATTCATTACACCAAATAAATATATTTCCTATTTTATATTTATTATTTTTATCTATTCTAATACAACGACATAATCTTTGAATTGTTCTTATTTTACTTTCACTTGGATATGTTATATAAATACTATCACATGAAGGAATATCTATACATTCATCTAATATTCTAATACTTAATAATAGTTCAATTTTATTTGATGTTTCAAAATCATTTAATATTTTTTCTCTATTTTTAAAAGTTGTATCTGATGTTATTTCTTGAATATTTAAATCTACTACATAATAATCATTTAATTTTATTATAGTATCTCTTATATTATTTAAATTATTTATATCTTGACAATAAATAATACATTTTTTAGAACCATTATATAATAAACATTTGAATAAAAACATACATTTAGTTTTTAATTCATTATCAATATCATTAATATTAATTTCATTTATTAATTCAGTATTATCTTCATGAATAGAAGGTAGCCATATTTTATAATCACAAATATATTTATTTTCTATTGCTTCATTAAATTTTATATTATAAATTACTTCACCTAAATATATATCATATTCATCATTTTCTATTTCATATATTCGAGGAGTTGCAGACATTAATAAAAATTTATTATTTGTATTTAATAATTTATAAAAATTATCATCTTCATTATATACATTATTTTTAGATAAATTATGAAATTCATCAATTATAATTAAATAATTTTCTAAATTTAATTTAATTATTATATCTACAGATTTATATGTTGAACTAATTAAATGTTCTGAATTATTATTAATAAATTTATCTATTTCATCAATATCTCTAGTTCCATCAGAATCAATCAATAAATATTTATTTTTATTACCATATTCAATAAATTTATTCATATTTTGTTTAGCAAATTCTTTTAATGGTGATATTATAAGAATTTTATCAAATTTTAAACTTACTAAATAAGATGTAAATGTTTTACCACAACCACATGGTAAACTTAAAATTGCTTTATCATTTTGTTCTAAATATTTAATAATTTTATTAGATGCTTCTATTTGATAATCATAAGGTTTAAAATTAATTTGTACTTCTTCTTTAATTTCCATTATTTTTTTAATATATTGAATTTGTTGATTAACAGCATTTTCTCTAATATGAATTGATAATTTAGATGTATAATAAACATTACCATTCATATGACTATGATTAAACATCATCATATAAAATCCAGCCAAATCTTCTATTCTTATACCTTTATTATAACCATTTTTACATTGTACTAATGTATAATTATTATTATCAATTTGTAAAATATCAACTCCAACATCAATTAAACAATTTTTTCTTTTAATTCTATTTTCATTATGAGAATGAATTAATTTAGCATCAATTAATATTTTTTCAGGTATTTCTTTCCATAAATAAGCTTCTTTATTTAATTCATTAATAATATAATTTTTTATAAAAATTTCATATTCATCTCCTTTAATTTTATTACTAGTCATAAATAATAATATAAATACATTTATTTTTATATTAATATTATTTTCAATATTTTTAAGAATATCAAAATAATTTTTAATGATAACATTAATACAAGATTAAATATTACTAAAAAAAATTATAATTATTAATTTAGAAATTATATTAGATAAAGAATTAAATTAATTATTTTTCAATATATTGTATTTCATCTATATAATATTCAATATTCAATTTATTTAAAATATCACATATAATACCTAATGCTAATTTATCTTTTAATGCTAAATTTGTTCTTTTTTGTATTATACCAAAAATATATTTAAAATTATTAGGTATTTCAAAATCTATATTAAATTTTTTAATCCATTCTTGTTTTAAATCATTATTTTTTAATATTAAAGCGCTATTAATAATTTGAAAATTTAATATCCTTAAATCATTATTTTTTTTATTATGAAATAAATAATGATTTTGTTTATCATAAATATCAGTTATTTCACAACCATTTAGATTTTTTTTATCTAAATTTATTAAATTACTATTATTTTTACAAACAAGTTCATTGTATTTTGTTTCAGAATTTTCTTCTTTACTATTTTTTTTAATTATACAATCTTTAGAATTATATGGTATTAATTTATGATCTTTATTTATTTGTTTATTTTTTATTAAATCATTATATAAATCTAACATTTTTTTATAGGAATAATCATTATTATTTATGTCAATATTTATTAATCCATTATTTTTTAATTTTATAATTAAATCTTCATAATCTACTTTATTTAAATAATACATTATTGAATCATATAATTTTTTTTCATTTTTATAAATTTCATAAAATGATTTTTTTAATTGTTTAACATTTTTTGAATGTTTAAAAATATAATTAAATTTAAATTGTCCATTTATTTCAATATAATAAGTATTTTCTTCATACTTATATACACATATACGATAATTTAATGTATCTTTGATATTATTATTTGTATTGATATCTAAAATAATAATATTTTTTTCCAATTTGGTTCTTTACTTTTTTTTAATTTATATATATGTGTATTATAGTTTGATTCTATTTCTCTTTCATATTCATATTCATTTGTTTCACAAAATTTTATTATATCTTTTTCAATATTTTCAAATTGTTCTGAATAAATTAAATAACAATTTATATTTGTATAATTTGAATTATTATTCATAATTATATTTTTAAAATTATAATTTTATATTAATTCTTTTACTTTATAAAATAAATGATAATGAAATATTATATTTATTAATACCTAAATTATTATGATTATTTTAATTTCTTATTATCTTTATTTTTATTTTTATTTTTATCAAAATCATATACTGTTCTATGAAATCGTTTCTTTATTTTAATATTTTTAACTATTTCATCCTCATCTGTACCTTTCTTAACTAAGCCATTCATATATGGAGATATTTTTATTTCTTCATTATCCAATATACGATTAACATCATCTAATCGTCGCAAAATAACAGTTTCAAATAAATCTTCTTTATCAATAGTTCTCCAAGTTTTATCTTTATCATATATTTTAGCATCATTACTTCTTAAATTAGTAAATGAAATATTATGATATTGTGGTAATCTTGGATTACAATTTATTTTATCTGTACATACTACTGAACAAAAAAAACCGGAATTTAATATATTACTCTTCTCTTCTGTTGTCAAATCATTTATATTTTCTAAACCAAATGGCACTAGTTTCACATTTATATTATTAATTGTATTATTAGTTGTTATATTATTATTATTATTATTATTATTATTATTATTATTAGTAGTTTTAATTATTTTATTATTTTCAAAACATTTATTAACCAAATTATTTAATGTTTTGTTTTCACTTTCTAATTCTTTGATTCTATCTTCTAATTTTTTATTTTTTTCTGTTAATTCTTTATTACTTTCTTCTAATTCTTTGATTTTATTTGTATTATTAAGAGTATTACAAGAATTAATTTTATTAATATGATATAAATAACTTGTTTTATAATTAAAATCTTTATTACATTTTTCACATTTATAAATAATAATATTACTTTCATTTAAAGTACATGATTTTTTTCGATTAATATGTTTTAAATAATTTGATTTTTGATTAAATTCTTTATTACATTTTTCACATGTATATAAAACCATAATTATATTATAATATAAACACTTATTTTTTAAATAAACACTTCTTTTTTTTAATAAAAACTTCCTTTTTTTATTAAAAAAGGAAGTTTTTTAATGTATTATTTGTTATATAGTAACAATAATTTATAATAATTTAATATTATAAACAGGTACAAAATATATATTTTTTTAGCGAGAGAGAGAGACTTTTTTTTTTAAAAGTTAATTTTAAAGGTTCATTAATTTTAATTTTTTTATATTATCAAGTGTTATAATTTAATACAATTTGTAATATCTCATTTAATAGTTCATTTTTATTTCCTTGAAAATATTCTTTTCCATATTCGCTCATTTTTTTAATATTTGTATGGTTTGAAAAACATTTAATTATTTTATTTTCGCATTCAACAGAATCTTTAACACCAAAAAAACCTACTATTTCTGTTCCTTTTCTATATTTTTGAAACCTATCCTCTGGATTTGCTTTAGCTGTTCTACCAATTTTATATATATTTTCATTTAATCTAACAAAATCACATTCTCTAATAATATAAATATATTCTTGTATTTTTTTTATTTGTATATCGCTATTTTTACTATAAATATTCTTATATAAATTTTTAATTTCTAAATCTTTCTTTTCTAAACATTTATCTTTATCACTATTTTGAATATGTAAAATTAGATTTTTTTCTTCTAATTGTTTGATTTTTTCTTCTAATTGTTTAATTTTTTCTTCAAAATTATTTATAGTAACTTTTAATTCTTCAAATTTATTTTTATTAATTGTATTTTGATTTTCTAATTTTGTTATATTTTCTTCTAAATATTTTGTATTATCCTCTAAATTTATAATTTTATTTATATTATTATCTGGTATACATGGTATTTTTCTGTTTATATGAACATCATAACTTTGTTTTCTACTAAAATTTTTATTACATTTATTACAAATATATAAAACCATATTTATAATATAATATAAATATTTCTTTTTTAAATATTTTTTAGTCATATGTTTTACCAATGCTAGTATTATTATATATTAGAATTATTGAGTAAATTTGAGTATTTTTTAAAAAATAAAAACTAAAAACAAATTTCGATTAATATAAACACTTATTTTTTAAATAAAAACTTCTTTTTTTTAATAAAAACTTCCTTTTTTTATTAAAAAAGGAAGTTTTTTAATGTATTATTTATTATATAGTAACAATAATTTATAATAATTTAATATTATAAACAGGTACAATATATATATTTTTTTAGCGAGAGAGAGAGACTTTTTTTTTTAAAAGTTAATTTTAAAGGTTCATTAATTTTAATTTTTTTATATTATCAAGTGTTATAATTTATCTTTATAAAATAATTATTTATTCTTCTGAATCTTCAATCTCTACTTCTGATTCATTATCATCTAATTCTAAATTATTATTAATAATATTTTCATTTATTTCATTATCATTAATATTTTGTATATAATTATCTAATTCTTGTTTAATCATATTAGCATATTCAATATATTCTAATTTATAATTTTCAAATTTTTCTATTTTATTAACTATTTCTTGTTGTTTTTCTAATGATGGTATTGGTATCATAAATTTATTTAATAATTTATTTGTTTCTGTATTTAATTGCGCTTGTCCTGCTGTATAATTTTTATAAATATTATTTTGGTTAAATAATAAATAGTATTTTAAATAATTAATATTAAAATTATTATTTTTGTTATGAATACTCATACCAGAATCATTTAAGAAAAATTTATCTTTAATAACTCTTACACATTTAGGACTTACACCAAAACGTGATATTATAATAGTTTCACCATCGCGGTTATGTTTATTAGTGTAAAATGTAATATCTCCACCTCCATATACTGGATAAGCATCAGTACTATCTTTATTAACTTCATCTTTACTTTTTGTTATTCTAGTACCAAAATTAACTTTACATAAATCACCTAATTTTTTAGTTTCACAATCTTTCAAATTATAAATATTAAAATCAAAAACAGCTTTCATAACTTTCTTAATATTTTCTACTTCTTGTTCAGCCGCCATTTGATGATAAACCATATATAAAAGTTCAGCCGCCATTTCGTATTGTTTTGCAATTAATAATTTAAATATTGGAATATCTTTTTTCAAGTTATTAATATTATAATTTTCAAATTGTTCATCTAAAAATTTAACTATTTCTTCTTGATGTTCTATTGATAAATTTGGGATTTTTCTATCAAACCATTTATTTAAATTATATGACGGTATTGAATTAGATTCATTAATAATAAATTTGTTTACAGTTAAATTTAAATAATAATATATATATTTATAATTATAATTTGAATTTATTTTTATTCTTGATACTACATTTGTATATAATGAATTTATTATTGGAATTTTTACATAAGGTATTTGAGAACCATTTCTAGGTAATAATAAATCTTTATCTTCTGTTAATTTATTTAATGGAAATTTGTCATAATCTGTTTTTATTACTGTATTTGAACAACTATATAAATTATTATTTCCTTTATTAAAATATAATTTATCTATAACTTCTCCTGCATTATTAAAAATAATGATATCCCCTAATTTAATATATTTATCTTTATCTTCTTCTAATACTACAACTTCTTCTTTAAAATAGTCATCAGGTTTCAAGCTATAATTTTTTTCTATAATAGTTTTAATATCAATAATACCTAATAATTTATCTTCTTTAATAACTTTAGTTTTTTGACCATCAATATTAATTTCATTAAAACTTAAATCTCTAAATTCAACTTTTTCAGTTTTACTACCTTTAGTAAAAAATAATATACAAGTTGCGAATTTAGTATAACTAAAAGTATCAGAAGGTAACAAAACAATTTTATATAAATTTGTATTTTCTAATAAAAACTTTCTTAACTTTGTTTGCCATGCTGTTTTACTATCAGTACCATTTGATATAATACCTCTATCTGATACTGTTCCACATCTACCTCCTATTTTTAAACTTTGATACATATGCATAATAAATTGCGCCATAGCATCTTTAATTACATTTTTACCAGATACTAAAGGTCCCCAATATTCATTCTTTTCGGTTTTATCACCTTGTCCGAATGGTGGATTAGTAGCTATAACATCAAATTTATTTTGATGGTCTAAACACCATTTCATATCTAAAGAATCTTGTTTATTAATGTTATCAATTGGAATATCATGAATTAACATATTAATTGATAAAGGTTTATAAATTTCTCCATTGCATTCATTTGCAAATAAATTTTTAACAAATAAAGTATAATCTTTTTTATCATTTTTAATATATTTCATAGAAGTATGAATAAAACCACCAGAACCCGCACAAGGTTCGTAAAATATATCAGTATCTTTAATTTTTAATTCATTAATAATATATTCTTTAGCAATTACAGGTGTAAAATGTTGTCCTGTTGTTTTACCACTATCTTCACATGATTGTTGTTTAAATTTTTCATATGCATTACCAAAAGCATCAAACCCAAAATCATCTATAGATAATTTATTAATATCTTCTATTCCATTATTTTTAGCAATATTTTGAAAATGTTCATACATATATTTAAAAATATCTAATATAGTTCTACCAGTTTCGTTATTATCACATAATGAACAAATAACAGTAACATCATTTTTTAAATATTTTTTAATAATATCATTATTAATTAATTTAATAAGAACACATTCTTCATTTGTTGGATCACAGTAATGTTCATGTAACTTTTTATAATTATTATAATTTGGATCTTTTAATTTTTTTTCTTTTTGTTCAGCTTCAGGAGAACAAAAAGTATCATACATATATTTTAGACTACAAGTTTCATCTAAATCATAATATTTTAATTTTCTACTTAAAAATAATATTAACAAAAAATTGTTAATTTCATTTAAAGCTCCTAAACCAGTTAATTTAACACCTTTGCCATTTCGAACTTTATTATGCAAAGTCCAAATAAAATTTAGCCATTCCGATGATGAAATAATATTAGTCATTTAAAATAATAAAATAATATTATTTTAAATTATATTATTTTCAATTTTTTTTAATATATTAAGATTTTATTTTTTGTTTTTAAATATTTAGCTCTTTAATAATATAATTTAAAAATTATATTTTTTTTATTTATTATAATATATAATGAATAATAAAGAAGAAAATATAATTGAAAATTATGAAATAACTATAAATAACGGTGCATTATATGCAAGTTATGTATTTTTTGGTTTAAGTGGTTTAATACTAATAATTTATTTAATTAATTTAAAAATTAATTATTTTAAAAATTCAAATTATTTACCAATTGCATTTATTATATGTGTTTCATTAGCAATAATAATATATATAATTACATATTTTGTACACTAATTAATAAATAATTTACTAGATTTTTTAAATTTCCAACCATTCCAACCACTTAATCTATAACATTCATTAGGATAAAAAGGTAAGTTATCTTTTATTATTAATTTATATTTATCATATGAATCAATATTGTTTTTTATACAAATTTTCCTAAACTCATCCAGTGATAAATACATATTTTTAAAGCCTAGTAAATCATACCATGTATTTTCATTGAATTTTTCTTTATAACTTTCATAAATATCTTTTGGAATTTCTAATTTATCGTGGTCTAATTTGTTATACTCTTCCCAAAAATCATTATTAGGATTTTGAAATTGTTCTAACTCTTTACATTTATTAATAATATTATTAAATAATTCATCTTTTGTTATTTGTAATTTCTTTTGCATAATAGGTATAAAATTATCATTAATATCATTCCATACTACATTATCTAAATATTTACAATTAATAACAATTCCTTGAACGCATATTTGTATTGATTTCTGATTTAACTTTATACTTTTCTTAATATTTTGAAATGCTTTTATTTTATCTTCGGTACTATATGGAATAGTCGAAATATTTTGTAAATCTAAGTAATATTGTATAATTTTATTGATTAGCTCCATTCCATGATTACTACTACTATCACTTATATAAGGATCAATTATAAATCCACACTTTTTATTTATATTATTTCGTAATACTCTTCCAATAGATTGTATAAATATCAATGAAGACCTATCTTTAATATAATCTAAAAATATACAAGAGTCTAAATTTTTAATATCAGAACCTTCACGATGTTTATTACAACAGAATAATATTCCATTTTCTTCTCGATCTTTAAATTCTTCATAATTTTGATTAGCTTTGATTTTATCAAAATTAGTATGATCTTTAAATAATTTAAAATCTTTATTAATAAAATATTTTTCAAATATATCATACCATCTATTAGTTAAATCAGTAGTTCCACACCAAATTATTGTTTTTTTATATGGCATATCTAAAATTGCTTCTTCATATATATTTAATACTTTTTTAATATCTTCACAGTCATCATTGGTTTTAATATTAGTTTTTGTATTTTTTAGTTCAAACCAAGAAAAATTAGGTGGTAATATTAGTTTTTCTTGAATTGCATGTAATATATTATAGTTTGTTAATAAATTTAGTTCTCCATCAATACCATAAATATCAAGTAATCTATATATTTCTTCTTTTTTACATGATCTTAAAGGAGTTGCACTAAAACCAATAATAGGAACATTTTTATTTTTAAAATATGATAATAATTCAAAACATTGATCAGATGAAGTATTATGACATTCGTCATGTAAAATTATAAAATTATTATTATTATGCGAAATTTTTTCATATTCTTTATCTAAAGTTAAATATGCACGATTAATAACTAATAATTGAGGTTTATCACCATTAAATTCTTTAATCCAATTCTTTTTTTTAATAGTAATTCTATTAATGATTTTTGTATTTAATAAATTACAAATATTTTTTTGTTTCCAAAACATTAAAACGTCTAATTGTTCTAATTCATCTTTATTAAATTTAAATAAATCAGTAAAAATACTTAGTCTTTCAGTAAATAATATTATTGATTTATTTTCATTAATTGCTTTATCTATATATTTTAAAATTATTGTTGATTTACCACAACCAGTTGCTTGATTATGTATTCCTACTTCAAAACCATTTTTATTTAATCTATTTATTGCTTCTATCTGATTAGTTCTATATTTATATTCAGTTTTATCTAAATATCTTTCTACATAATTAGTTTTTAATATATGTTCAATAACTTTATCAAAACAATTTTTATATTCTTTATTATGTTGTACAATTCTTCTTTGAATTTTATCTTTTATTTGATTTATATTATAATTGTTTCTATTATAATAATCTATTTTTTTATGAATAAAATCATAAATATTCTGCACAAAGTCAATATTCATTATATTAAATATATAATGAATAATATTATATATCAAATTAATTAATATTCAATAATTTTATTATTAGTAAAGATATTATAATGATATAATAAATTATTATAAAGATTATTATTAAGTTTAATATTTATTATTTTATCTTCATATTTTTTTATTTTACCACAATCATTTATATTTTTATTTATTTCAACTTTTAATGTATTAGGATTTATACTCCAATAATATTTATCAAATGTTTTATGTAAATCACTAGATAATAATAAACCATTATCAATATCAAAATTTTTACATATTGCATAAGGTACAATATGACATGCTTCACATTCAATATCAATAGAATTTGAAATTATACATCTATTGTATTTTTTTATTAATTCTTTTCTAAAAGAATCTTGGTCAAGTCTTTGTTCTTTAGTCTGTAAATTAATAATTTGATTATTTGAATATATATTATTTAATAAAAAATCTAAATCTAATTTAAATTCTTCATAACTATCATAATTAAATTGTTTATAATTATCTTTAATAATTGTTTTATTAGTTAATAAATATTCTTCTAATTCATTCATATAAAATATAATAAATTTATTTTTTTATATAATAAAAAAATTTTACAACATACTAATTATTATATCTTTTAACTTTATTTATCAATCAATTATTTTAAAGCATAGAAATATTCTCTAACTTTTTTTTGTTCTACTTTGCATACATAATAATGTTCTAAAGTATGTTAAGCCAATTTACAATGAAGATCTGATTATTTTATATGTGTGTTCTTGTTATAACAGTTTATGATAGAATAAAAAACTTATTAAACCTACTATCAAATCAAAAAATATTATTAATGAAGTGTCTCTACGATATTTAAACCATAATAAAACTGCACTTGTCAAATATGCGAGTGCATGTAATGGTCTCAGATGATTCCACCAAATAGGTAGTCCTCCTGTCTCCATTCCAGTCTTACGCCAATCCATTATCCATATTACAGCAAATCCTGTGCCAATTATACCAAATATAAAACTAAGAATCTTAGTAGGAACGATTAATGCCGCATATGCTAAACCTAAACGCGCTCCTACACATCCAATAAGAAACATAGCAATTCTTTGCTTCTTGTCTAATGTCATCTTTACTTAAGAAAAGATAAAAAATTTAAATTTATAAATGACATATAAAGTTAAATTTTTATTACTTAGTTCTTTAAAAAACATCTAAATAATATATATTATTTAGATGTTTTTATTGTTCTATGAAATCGTTACTACTTCATTCTCATATGTGTCTTTCTTAGCATAAATAGGAGATATTTTTATTTCCAATATATTATTTACATCTTGATTATTTGAATATATATTAATTTATTAATTCTCAATAAATTAATATTCTTCTAATACATTCATATAGTAAGAAATTAATAGAATAAAATTATTTTATTTTTATATTTATTAATATATTCATTTTTAACATCTTTAAAATCGTATTCTCCAAAACTAGTTATATCATCAATACAAAAAAATAAAATATTATAATCTTTACATAATTGTATATAATCTAATTCATCAACAATATAATTAATAAATTTTTGATAATTATTAATAAATATTTGAATAAAATTATCCAATATAAATTTAATAATATAATAAAAATTAATTGTTTTAGCTATATAATTAATATTATTTAAAAATAGTTTATTTAATATAATATATTTAGTATTAAAATTATGTTCTAGATTATGAATTAATAAATATAAATCATTATTATAAAATAATTTTATAAAATTATAATTTATAATAATACAATCAATAATAAAATTATTATCATTTTTTAATGTATTACATAAAAAATAAAAAGTATTACAATTATTTTTAATAGATTCTAACGCTATTTTTTTATTATTTTTTAATTCTTTTGGTATAAAATATAAAACATTACTATTATTTTTAATAACTTCTAATATAAAATTATTATTATATTGTAATTCTTTAGAAGCAAATGTAAAAGCAATAGAATTATTTTTTATTGCTTCTAATACAATTAGTTTATCATTCTTTATTATATTAGATGCATATTTTAATCCATAACCATTAATTTTTACAATTTCAAATATAATTTCTTTATTATTTTTTAATTTTTTTGTTACATAAATTAATGAATATATATTATTTTTTATAGCTTGTAATACAATATCTTTATCATTTTTTAATATTTTTGATGCATATTGTAAAGATAAACCATTATTTTGAACAGCTTTTAATACAATATCATAATTATTTTTTAATTCTGATGATGCAAATCGTAATGATAAACCATTATTTTTAATAGCTTCTAAAACTATTTCTTTATCATTTTTTAATATATCAGATGCATAATTTAAATAAAAACCATTTTCTTTTACTAATTGTAATATAAATATTTTATTATTTGTAAACATATTAATTTAATAATAATTTAAAATTTTAAATTATTATCATAAATAATAACTAAATTATTTTTACAATATTATATTAAGTTCATTTAAAAAAATAAAAAATAAAATTATAAGAACTAAAGTTAAACATGTATTTAATATAAAATTATAATTATTTTTTAATTCATTAGAAGCATATTCTAAAAATAAACCATTATGATTAATAACAAATAATATAATATCTCTATCATTATGTAATATTTCACTAGCAAATTCTAAAGCTTCAATATTATTATTAATAGCTTGTAATACAATATCTTTATCATTTTTTAATGTTTCACTTGCATATTCTAAAAATAAACCATCATAATTAATAACAAATAATATAATATCTCTATCATTATGTAATTCTTCACTTGCAAATTCTAAAGCTTCAATATTATTATTAATAGCTTGTAATACAATATCTTTATCATTTTTTAATGTTTCACTTGCATATTCTAAAACTAGACCGTTTTTTTTAACAGCTTGTAATACAATATCTTTATTATTTTTTAATCTATTAGATGCATATTTTAAATCATAAGTATAAATATTATTATTAACAATAATATTAACAATTTCTTCATTATCTTTTAAATCATGTGATAAATATTTTAAAATTTTATCGTTTTGTTTTAAAATAGTAAGAAAAAAATGTTTATCATTAAGTATTTCATCTGATGCATATCTAATTGTTCTAGAATTTAAAATACATAATATTTCAATTAATTTTTTATTATTTTTTAAATTATAATCTACATTTTGTAATATATTTTTATTTTTATAATTATAAATAATATGTAAAATATCATTATAATATTCTTTATGTTCGTTATTAAAAATAAATCCTAAAATTTTTTTATTGATATAATTAATTGGTATATTTATTAATGCAGTTGTAATAATATTATAATCTTTTTGTAATTCAAAAAATGCTTTTTTTTTAGATATTTTTGACATAATAATAAATTATAAATAGATATAATTAAATAATAATATTATCAATTTTTTTTATTTATTATTTTTATAAAAATAATAAATAAATATTTTAAAATAATAATATATTCAATTTTTTACACATATTGTAAAGCTAAAATATTATTTTGAACAGCTTGTGATACAATTTCTTTATTATTTCGTAATTTTTTACTTGCATATTGTAAAGATAAACCATCATTTTTAACAGCTTGTAATACAATATCAAAATTATTTTGTAATTCTATACTTGCAAATTTTAAAGCATTGCCATTATTATAAACAGCTTGTAATACAATATCAAAATTATTTTTAAATATTTTACTTGTATATTGTAAAATATTTCCATTATTAATTACAGCTTGTAATATAATATCTTTATCATCTATTAATCTTTTAAATATTTCTATAGATGCATATCCTAAAACATGACTTTTATTTTTAATAGCTTCTAATACAATATCAAAATTATTTTTTAATTTTTTACTTGCATATTTTAAAGCATTACCATTATTATTAATAGCTTCTAATACAATATCAAAATTATTTTTTAATTTTTTACTTGCGTATTGTAATGCTAATCCATTATTAATTACAGCTTTTAATACAATATCAAAATTATTTTTTAATTTTTTACTTGCGTATTGTAATAACTGAGGATTCATACAATTTATTATTAATAATAATATTAAAATATTAAACATTAATTATTCAATATTTTTATTAAAAAAATTGAAAAAATAAAATTATAATAATTATATTCAAACTTTATAATAAATGAGTTCTCTATTAACATGCCCAATCACAATGAAAATCTTAACATGCTCAATCACAATGGAAATCTTAACAGATCCAGTTATATGTTCTGATGGTTTTACATATGAGAGAACAGCAATAGAAATATGGTTAAGAAGTAATAATACTTCTCCTATGACAGGATTAGTTTTAGAAAATAAAAATCTTATACCTAATATAATTGTTAAAAATTTATTATCTGAAATTAAAGAAAAAGAAAAAGAAAAATATATTAATTATAATCATAATTATTATAATAATAATTATGATTATAATAATAAATTAAATATAAAAAATTTGTTTTAATTTAATTCTCTATTAGTAGCTATTAAATTAATATATGGATAAATTATATCAGATAATTGTATTGATAAACGAGGTATAGAATGTTTAGGAATATTATATATAAAATATAATTTTATATGTCGATAATTAATTAAATTTGTTTTATAACTTTGTTCAGTCATACCACCTTGATCAATTGTAACATCTATAAATATAGAATCAATAGGCATTAATTCTAACATATCATTAGTTATTAATTTATATGTATTATTAATAGAACCAATGACAATATATGATTCAAATAATGCTTTTTCTAAATTTTCTTTAGTAGATATTAAAGTTTTAAACCCTTCTTTATGTAATTCTAATAATGTATTAATATTATTATCAATAAGAAGAATATTATCATATCCTAAATGCTTAGCCATATAAGCAGCTGATCTACCAATATTACCTGCTCCAATAATTGTAATTTTTAAATATTTTTTTTCTAAATATAGATTAGTATATTTTAATCCTTGTATAATTGCTTCTTCTCCAATTATTTCAGATATTGGAAATAATATATCAGAAGATGGAATACATGTAAAATTATTTTTAGTAAAATTAAATAATGAAAAAATGATATGATCTTTTGTTATTAATGAATATTCAAATTCATTAGAAGTTTTTACAATAATTTTAGCATTATTATAAACTTCATCAATAGTATTACAAATAATAGCTCCTGATTTAATATATTCATTATCTGAATAACCAGCATTTAAACCAGTATTACTTTGAACATATACAATAATATTATTATCTGTTAATAATTTAATTTTTTTAGGTATAAGAGGAACTATATAATCATTAAGAATTCCAACAGATAACATTATATATAAATAAATAATATAAATACTTTATATTATTTAATTAAATAATACTTTATATTATTTAATTAATTAATTTAATAATTGAATAATACTTTATATTATTTAATTAATTTAATAATTGAATAATAAGTTTTAATCATATCATTATTATTTTTATATTTTTTAATATCATTATATTTATTAAATACATCTTTAATTTTAATAAGATTATCTAACTTTTCTAATCCATAATTAGCATATATACAAATAAATATATATGATAATTCAATAATTATTAATTCTATTTTAGGATTATTACAAATAAATAATAATATTTCTTTAACATTAATTAATAATTCATCAATATTATTTTTTATTTTAGTAATTGGAAATCCTTCGCCTTCATTTGCATGTAAATATTTTTTAATATTTATATCTAAAAAACTCATTTCTAGATTTTTTTTATCTAAAATTAAAAATGTTTTAATCAAATAAAACATTAAGAAATTTAAATTATTTCTCATTTTTCTAATATTTAATTTATTAATAAAATGAATATCATTAATAAAATCTAATAATTTATTTTGTCTAATACATGTTGTAATAGGATGTTGTAAATTTCTTAATTTAACATATGTAGCAACTTTTTCACCATTTTGTAAAAGATTAAAAATAGAACATTTTGTTTTAATATTTAATGGTTTTTTATTATTAGAAGTAATAATATTAATACATAATTGATAATCATTAAATGTATTAAATTCTTCTTTAGTAAAATTTCTATGTCTAGTTTTTGTTCTTTTTGATAAATCTTTTAATATTTCACTATCATTATTATACATAATACGTTCATTATTATTTTTCCAATATAAATTATCATTTTCAATAAAATATTTAATTGTTTTTAACCTATGTTGACCATCTATACATTCATATGAATGTTCATTATCACTTAATTCACTTTTAGATAATTTATAAACAACAAAATTAGGAACTAACCAATTTTTCATTATAGTATTAATAAATGTACACATTTTTTCTTTACTCCAACAAAAATCACGTTGATATTCTGGATTCAATAATAAATTATTATTTTTTAAAAATTGATCATAAAATGATCTAATACTTGTTGTAGTAATTTGTGTATTTATTTCTATTTTTTCATCATCTTCATCTTCATCACTATAATATTCACTATCTGATGTTGACATAATTTATAATATAAAATATTTTATATTTTCAATAATAAATAAATTCAATTTTTTTACATATTAAAAAATTGAATAATTATTATTATATAATATTCATTAATTAATTATTATATATTTTCATGATATTTGAAATAATATTGGTTATGACCATCATCGTTGGTCTGCACGTCTATCGTAATCATGCTGAAAAAGCTAAAGTTCGTGAGAATAACACCATCCAGATGCTCGAGTTCAGGCAGATTTTCAATGAGTATCTGATTTCTATCGATTCTGAAAAAATTGACCAGATTAAGCTTCATAAATTACAGATGGCTATTGAAAATATGTCACCTATTATTGAAAACTTTGCTGGAAATTATGATTGGAATCGTGTTGGCTTTTTTCTTCCACCAAAGAGGTTTACTAAACTTGAATAATCATTATTTCTTTATGAAAGATTCAAGTTTAATAATTCTTCATTTGTATAAAATTCACATTTAAAAAAAAATTGAATAATTATTATTATATAATATTTATTTTATTAATTAGTATATACATCCAAATGTCTATATTAGCGATATTTGGAATAATATGGTTTGTTTTTGTCATTACTGCTTTTCAAGCTATATGCAAACAAGCCAAACGAGCTGAACAAGCTGAACAAGCTAAACAAGCTGAACAAGTCCGTGAGAATAACACCATCAAGATGCTCGAGTTCAAGAAAATTTACAAGGAGTATTACATCTATTTCAACGCTATCCAAAAACCTGGAAAAATCGATTGGAATAAGTTAAATGAATTACAGAAGGCTGTTGATAAGATGTTTCCAATCATTGAAAGCTTTAACGGAAATTATGATTTCGTTCGCGTTGGTTGTTTCCCCCCGCCGATGTGGCATATTCAAGTTCCTGAACTTGAATAATCATTGTTACTTTATGAAAGATTCCAGATCTTTTTTAGTAATTATTAATTATAATTTTTTTTTATTATAATTTTTTTTTATTTTATAAATTTTTTTTTATTATAATTTTATTTATTATAATTTTATAAATTAATAATTTTTTTTATTATAATTTTTTTTATTTTATAAATTAATAATTTTTTTTTATTTCATAAATATAAAAAAAATGATGTTAATAATTTTTTTTTATTTCATAAATATAAAAAAAATGATGTTAATAATTTTTTTTATGTTTCCACAAATATAAACCATAAAAAGCATTAATCAAATAAATACACGTCATAATAATAATATTAACAGAAATAAAATTATTAATACCAGAAAACATAATAATTTGAAAAATATCAACAATAATCCAAATAATCCAAGATTCATAATATTTATTAATTAATAAATATTGTGCGATAATACTTAAACTAGTAGTACCAGAATCTAAAACTCTAGCTAAAATATTTTCTTCATAAATATATTCTTGTTTTGTTACATATTTAGTAAAGCTTGAAATTTCAAAATAAAAAATAAACCATAATACGAAACATAAATAAGTATAAGCAATTATTTGTAATTTATTTAAACTTCTTACTTTAATATCTGAATTCCATACATATAACCCATCAAATTGTAAAGGTAAAAAGTACATAATATTTAATTGAAAATTACCGATATAACCATATGCAAAAGTATATAATCCAAATGTAATACAACTTATAATTCCAAAAATATATGTATAAATATATTCTTTAGAAGCAAGAATAACAGATAATGCACCTGTAAAAGATGCTATACCGCTTAATAGAAATAAAATTTTTTGCCATGTAATATTTTCGTTAACATCAATTAATAATAATGGATTTCCAGGAGTAATATCTATGAAAGAAAAGATTATTGAAATAATACAAAATACAAATATAAAAATATATTCATAAGTATTAAATAATTTTCTTTCATTTTTTATTTCAATTATTTCACAATTTTCTTTTTCATTAATAATTTTAATATATTCATTAACTATTGATTTTGCTTTTTCATAACGTTGTTCATATGAACCAGACAAAATAACATATTTATTACCAGATTTAATAATTTTTTGTAAAATTTTATTATGCATCCATAATCTAATTTCATCATTACAATCAATTCGTGTACCATCATCAATTATTTCTGTACCATTAAAATCAGACAAAAAATAAAGGGTTGGTTCATAAATATTTTTATAATTAATTTCTTGATGTAAATATCTTTCATACCAAATACTAGTTGTACATGAATCTGTATCACAAATAATTATTTTATTATGTTGTGCTGCAATATTTTCTATTTCATTTTGTTTACTAGAAATAATTTCAAAGTCTTCTTTATCCCAAACTTTAGTTAAAATATTAAATGATTCGCAATATTCTCTAGCATATTCAGGAACCCAAAATAATTTTAATTCTTCGGCTAGTTTTGAAGACATAGTTGTTTTCCCTGTAGATTCAGCACCAACAAAAACAATTCTAATAGTATAATATTGTCTAACTAATGGATTTAAATAATCCCAATTTTTAAAAGGATTATTTCTAATAATTGTACCTGAAATAGGATTATTAGTTCTATTAATATCTACTAATACATGAGTACAATTTAAAAAATTAGCATATTTTTCTCCATATTTTTCAGAAGTAAATACTATATCAGGACAACACCCAATAACTCCTTTTGTTATTTTTGCCCATAATTCACTATCATTAGGATCGTATAAATCTACAATTCTATGAACAGTAATATTTTTATCATTATAAATATTTTTAATCCATATTTCTCTTAATAAAGGGTTTGGTTCTTCTTCATATTTACCGCATATTATAATATATAAATGTTTAACTTTACTTTTTGCAATTTCTATTAAATATTCATGACCTTTATGTAAAGGATAAAATTTACCAATAACAACACCTTTGTCAAATAACATTTTATTATTAAATTTAATGTTCATTTTTAATGATTATTAAATTCAATTTTTTATTGTAAAATAATATAAAAATAAATTATATTATTATATAATAATAATGGTTTATAAATTATTATATGCAGTTCAAATATCATTAGATGAAATATTTGAAAAAATTAAAAATTATATAAATATTAATAATATTAAAATAAATTATCCAGATTCAGATTCGGATTCTGAAATAGAATTAGAAACTGATTCTGATTCTGAAATAGAATCTGAAATAGAATCAGAAACAGAATCAGAAACAGAATCTGACATAGAATCTATTGATGAATTTTATTATAATAGAGATGATAATGAAAAAATAGATGCAATTAGATTTTTATTAAATAATTTAAATTTAGAAGATATAACAATTAATTACAATAAAAATAATAAAGAAGAAATATATATAGGAATAGAATTAAAAAATAATAATAATTTAGATATATATAATAATTTAGATGAATATTTAGAAACATGTATTAAAGATATAAATGAAATGAAATCAAAATTATCGATTAATCAAAATAATTATGATGAAAATATAAATAAAATAATTCCAAATATTAAACCAAAAATTTATTTATTAAATAATTAATTTTTAAAAATATGATAAAAAGTCCATATATCTTTAATTTGTTCTTTTGCTAAATTTTCTTTTATATCATTATTTTCTATATCATCTTCTAATTGCTCAATATTTATTTTTATATTATCAACAACATTTTTATAATTTTCTAAATAAAAATTATGATATATAATTTCTTGTTCCTTTAATCTATAATTAATTAAATTTTTTTTATTATTTTTTGTTAAATTATCAAATATTTCATTATTTTTAGACAAATTAATCAATATTTTATTTATTTTCTGATATAATTTTAAATAATATTCTTTTTGTTTATTTAAATTATTTATTTTTTTTTTTACAATTATTATAAATTTGTAAAAAATAATTATAAATATTTTTTTTTTCTATTAATTTTTCATATAATTCTTCTTTTAATATCTTATAATTTTCTATTTCTTTTTCTATTAAATTTACTTTTTCTTCTGTTAATTTATATTCTTCTGTTTCAGATTCAACAACAGTATTATAAATATTATCTAATATAAAATATTCTTCAAATAATTTTTTTTCTGTTAATTTATATTCTTCTGTTTCAGATTCAATAACAGTATTATAAATATTATCTAATATAAAATATTCTTCAAATAATTTTTTTTCTGCTAATTTATATTCTTCTATTTCATAATCAATAAAAGTTGACATAATATTAATATATATTTAATTATAAAAATTAAATAATTAATATTTCAATTTTTTTTAATAAACTACTTAAAGATATAATATATATATATATTATAAAGTCGTAAAAAAGCAATTAAAAACAATAAAATGGATATAGTATATCCAAATATATATATATTATATATATATTACAAGTTATAAAAAAGCAATTAAAAACAATAAAATGGATATAGTATATCCAATCAGCTCTGTTAGCTTAGGGGTTAAAGCAACGGTCTTATGAGCCGTAGACGCCAGTTCGATTCTGGCACAGAGTATTTTTAAATTTTTAATAATTATATTTATAAAATATAATTATTAATATTTTATAAAGCAATCATATAACCATTTTCATATTTAGGTTCTTTTTTATTAATTAATATATATTCTTGAATAGCACAATAAATATCATATTGAGTTATTTGAGATATAGTAGTAACTTCTTTTATAATAAATTGCATAATATGAAAACATTCATCTTTATATTTTTTATTATCTTGTGTTCTAATATGACTTAATATTAATCTATTAGGATTATTACCAATAGATATATGAATTTCATTAATACACATTGCATTTAATCCTTTTAATATATCTTCATTTGTATAATATTCTTTATTACCATAATAAACTGCCATAGGTTCGTAATTTCCTAAAGTATACATATTAACTTTAATATTTTTATATTCTTCTTTTTTTTGTTTTTTTAAAAATATTTTTAATTTGTCTTTTTTGTAACAAAACATTATTTTAATTAATGATTATGTTTTAAATATATTATTAATTAAATATTTCAATTTTTTTAAATATACTTAAAGATATATATATAATATATATTACAAGTTATAAAAAAGCAATTAAAAACAATAAAATGGATATAGTATATCCAACCAGCTCTGTTAGCTTAGGGGTTAAAGCAACGGTCTTATGAGCCGTAGACGCCAGTTCGATTCTGGCACAGAGTATTTTTAAATTTTTAATAATTATATTTATAAAATATAATTATTAAAAAATTTTATTCAAAATCAGATAAAACTAATTCTTTTTTTGGAGATTCTGATATTTCTTTATCAATTTTTAAATCAAAAATATAAATAATCATATTATTTACAATAATATTATCACTACATTCTAAATATATTTCATATAAATCTTCAAAAGTGGCTAAATGTGGATAAATAATTTGCGAAGGATATAACCAATAATTAGTATTATATTTTATAGGTTGATGGATAGGAATAATTAAATTATTAATATTACATACATATATTGGATTTGTAATTTTTTTTTTTATAATATGTTTTACACTTGTATAAAATATATTATTATATTTATCTAAAGTAGCAACAATATCACCAACGACAAGATCTCTTATTTGTTTAGTATTTCCATGTGGTATTGAAATATAACCACAACTATCAATACCTATAGAAGTCATAAATATATTATTTTTAATAATTATATATCTTTAAATCAATATAAAATAATATTAATATATTTGTAATAATGAAAATATTACAAATATCTTCAATTTTTTTTTCAACTGTTACAATATATTCATTTTATTTAAATAATCATATTTATCATCATTTATCTTTATCTATTTTAATATCAAGTATTTTATATCATGGATATGAAATAAAAGAAAGATATATTATAAAAATAATAGATTTATTTTTAGCAAAATATACATATTTTTATATTACATTTAATGATACACCAAAGATTATAAATAATTTTCCATATATAATAATATTTCCAATTAGTATTTTATTATTATATATATCTGAATATATATGGATAAAAAAAGCTATTTATATACATTTTATTTTACATATAGTATCTATTTTATCAATGCATATTTATTTATATAAATTAAATTATATATATAACAATGAGTGAAATAAAATTGTTATGATTATATCTTATACAGCTAGCACTTGTTTTAGTTTTATTTAAAATATCCATATAAAAAAATAATATACTCCTACTTTTTTTTCTTGATATGTAGTATATTAGCGTATAAATTGAGTAATGGTTTATAGTATTTCTCATTATATGTAATTTATTTTTATTATTTGAGTATATAACTAATATATTTTTTCAAACAATATTATAATTATTTAATCTAATAGAATTAAAAATATTTTAGAAATTTAAAACATATTAATATAGATAATAAATTATTAAATATATTAATATTATTTTATTTTATAATAATAATATATATAACAATGAGTGAAATAAAGAAAACAGAAGAAGAAATAAAGAATGACAAACTAAATGAAAAAAATGAAAATATTAAGAAAATGTTATATGGATTTTGTGCTGGTTTTGGTTCAGGTATTTTTTTAATATTATTAAATAATAAATATAATAAACATTACTTGGGAATAATTGGAGCTTTGTTATGTGTATTAAGTATAATTTTATTAATTGGAATAGGTATATATTATTATAATTAATAATGTTAGTATATAACTAATATATTTTTCCAATCAATATTATTTATTTTCCAATCAGAAGAAAAACAATTAAATTTATAAATTTGAATATTTTCTGGAAATTTAAAATTAATATCAGTATTTAATATTAATTTTAAAATATAATTTTTACAATATTTATTTAATAAATTTATTAATTTCATAATAGAATTATAATAATTTTCTTTAATTGGTTCTAATTCTATTCTAATAAATATAACATAATCATTAATATTTTTAAATCTTTTTATTCTTCTATTTAACATATTTTTAAAATCATCAATTTCAAATATTGAAATAATTTCATGAGCAAAAGTAATATTATATATATTGTTTAATATTATTGAATAATCAGTACTATTACTTGGATGATGATAAGATATTTTTTTTAATTCAATTGTATCAACAAAATTATCAAAATCTTTTTCTAATATATTAATAAGTTGTTTTATTGATATTTTACACCAATCAAAAGGATATGCTTTTTCTCTTAAATTATTTTCTATTAAATGATATGTTATAGAACAATTACCACCTAAAGATATATATAACATATTATTTAAAAATTATTTAAATAATAACTTAAATATTTTATTAATCAATTTTTTTATTTATATTTAAAATTGTATTTACAATAGGTATAAATTTAAGTAATCTTTTATGTATAATTAATAAATCATTTTTTTTATCTTTGTCATTAATAGTTTCTATTTTAGATTCAATACATTTTTTTAATTTATTTAAACTTTCAATATATAAACTAATTTTTTATGTTCTATATCATCTTCATTTTGAGAAAATTCAACAATCCAACCTAATTTTTCTATTTGATTAACATACCATTTCATTAAACCATCATAAGTAGTTTCTAACATTTTCAACAAGTTTTCCATCAATAATTATAAGATCAATATATTTTTTTTTACAATCTTTACAATTATATTTTATTTTATTATGTTGACATATACTACAAATTTTACAATTATATTTTATTTTATTATGTTGACATATACCATTACCTTTACAATCTTTACAATTATATTTTATTTTATTATGTTGACATATGCCATTACCTTTACAATCTTTACATTTATATTTTTCTTTATTATGTTGACATATATTATTACCTTTACAATCTTTACAATTATATTTTATTTTATTATGTTGACATATACCATTACCTTTACAATCTTTACAATTATATTTTATTTTATTATGTTTACATATACCTTTACCTTTACAATCTTTACATCTATATTTTTCTCTATTATGTTTACATATACCATTACCTTTACAATCTTTACAATTATATTTTCTAATATTATGTTGACAAATGAACATTTTTATTTATATTATAAAAAATATTTATAATATAAATAAAATTCAATTTTTATTTCTTATTACATAATTCATATCTATAATCTTGTAATTTATTAGATATAAATAATAATTTAAATTTAATAAAATTTTTATTTCATTATTTTGAAAATAAAATAGTTCATTATACATCCAATAAGCCATATGAGATATAAAAATATTTGAATCACTTTTATCTTTAATATAATTTACATGATAAATGTATTGTATAATAATACTAAAAAATATAAATTAATTTAATTTATATTTTTTTAAATCATATAAATAAAAAAAATTACTTAAATTAAAGAATATCTGATAATTCTTTAAGAAATTTATGAATTAATGGATCATTTTTATTCCAATTATTTAAATAACTTTTAATATTAGAAAGTGTTATATTATACCAATTATCTCTCATAACCTTTTGTTCTTTAGTATATTTATTATTAAATGATATTATTGGTGGATTACAATTATTAATATCATTATATAAATTACATAAATTGCTATTATTATAATCAATTAATATATTTTTATTAAAATATAAATTTAAAAAAGTAATTATAATTTGTTTAGAACTATTATCACCATTAGATATATTTTTAATATGTTTAACTATTTTCTTTTGTAATTTTGAAACAAGTTTTAAATAAATAACTTCATCAATACAATCAGTCATAATTATTAATATTATTATATTTTATAATTTTAATAATTATTTTTTTCAATTTTTTTATAAATTATATTTTTTTATATAATCGTTCATATTTTGAGAACCAATACTACTATTACAACTCTGACAAATAGGCTTTAAATTATCTAATTTTAATTCTCCACCATTAGATTCCGCTATTATATGACCACAATGAAAAGATAATTGTGTTATATCTGTTAATTTACAACATATACATTTACTTTTACCTATTTCTTCACCTATCCATTTATTCCATACTAATTTTTTTAATGGTTTTGGTATTGTTTGTTTTTTTGTTTTATTTTTTGGTTTTTCAATATCTGATTCATCTTTTTTAACTTTATCTTTTTTAACTTTATCTGAATCATCTTTTTTAACTTTATCTGAATCATCTTTTTTAACTTTATCTTTTTTAACTTTATCTTTTTTAACTTTATCTGATTCATCTTTTTTAACTTTATCTTTTTTAACTTTATCTGATACATCTTTTTGTTCTGGAATAACTAATGAATCAAAATTATTTATAATATCAATTACTTTTTCAAATATATTAATATTTATTTTATTAACATTGATAATTGGACTATCATATTTTTGAAAAAATAATTTTGTTTGTATTTTATTACAAAATAATAATTCAAAATTATTTAATATATCATTAATATTTTTAATTTCTTTATTTTCTATTACTTGAAAAATATAATAATAAAATTTATTAAAATCTTTAATTTTTGTATAAATATTTTTTGCTAATATAAATTCTAATAAACCACTATAATTATGAATATATTCTTTTACTAAATCATTAATATTATAATTATTTAAATTATTTATTATATTATCTTTTAGTTTATATAAAAATATAGTATCTTTTTGATTCATTACAATATTTATATCACATTTATAATTTCTATGTTCTCTTATAAATTCTTCATTAACATGTAAATAATTTTCAAATTCTTCTATAGTTTTAAATTCTTCAAATTTAATATCTTCATCTTTTGTTTTATAATGAATATAAATATCATTATTTTCTATTTTTTTTATATAATCATATTTTTTAGGAAAATATTTATAATAATGATTATTTAATAATCTGATAATTAAATTTAAAAAATCTTTATCATTATATTTAGATTTTAAAGTTGCAATAAATTGTTCTAAATTTAATAAAAAATCACATTCTATAAAACCTTTTTCTATAGTTTCTTCACGTGTATTTTGTTTAACATATTTTAAATAAATATATTCACAATTACACATATTTTTTATAATTAATATATTGTAATTAATTACAATATATTAATTATTCAATTTTTAAAAATTGAATATTAAATAAATTAAAGAATTAATTAAATAAATAATAAAAATGTTATCAAAAGTAAATAATAATAATATTTATTTAGGAACTGATGAAATAATTAAATATAATTCTTCAATTAAAGATATATTAACAATACAAGATAATTTAAATAATAGTTTATTAATAAAAACAAAAGAAAAAATATATTTATATAATTATATAAATAAAAAAATATATAATCATAATAGGATACAAATATATTTTAATAATAGTATAATATTAAAACAAATTGATTCTTTTGATCAAAATAATATATTTATAGCTAATAAAATTAGGAAATATGTATTATCATTATGTAAAGATAAATATGATGAAATATTAGGTATTGGTGGAGAATATTATATTTATTTTCCTTTTATTATAGCAAAAAAGTATTTTGGAATATCAAATCATAAAAGTATAATAGAAGATGCACAATATAATATATTATATTCAAATAATTATTTAATAGATTATAATTTAATTAAAAGTTATCCAAAAATAAATAAAGCAGATATGATTATAATTAATGTTTATAATTTACATAATAATATAATAGAATATGTTAAAAACATAAATTATAAACATATAATTATAATAGCATGTAATTTATCAGATACTAAATTAAAATTATTAGTTAAAAATTTTAAAATTAAAAACATACAATATTTTAAAAATATAAATAATTTTATTAAAGTTATTTATATTTAAATATATTTTTTTATTTAATATAATATACTTCTTGAATATTAGTTTTATCATATATTTCACAATATTCATTTAAAATTATAAATAGAGGCATATGAAATAATTCTTTAATATATTTAAGATCTTTAACACTTATTTCTTCAATATTATATTTATCTATTTTTAATAATTTGATTTTTTCATTAGCTAAATTTTTATTTAAAAAAGCAGTAATAACATTATTATTTTTATAAGGATGAGTAAATATTTCATTATTATAAACAGTTTTAAAATTATATTTTTGTTTACGAGTAATTATATATACATTATTATTATTATTTAAATACTTAAAGTTAATTTTCATTTCATTCTTAATAATAATAAATATTATTATTATTAAAAAATATACGAACTAAAAAATTAATATATTTGGTCAAGTTCATAAATAGTATAATTAATAATTTCATCAATAATTTCATCAATATTATAAATTTTATTATTATATAATTTTTTTAACATATCAATATCAATATTAATTATATTTATAATTTTAATAAATTCTTCAAATTCTTCATCATTAATATTAGATTTTTTTAATAAAATTATAATTTTATTAATTTCATTAATATATTCATTAGAATTTAATTTACGTTTCATAAATATTTTTAACATTTCACGATTAATAATTCTCATATTTTCAGCATAAATATATTGTACTATATCACATAATATATCATATTGAATATAATCAGTAATTTTAATAATAAATTCTAAATATTTTATTTTATCAAAATCTAATTCTATATTATTAAGTTCTTTAGTTTCAGTTGTATTAATAATAATATAATTTTTAAAATAATCTTTAATATTTTGTGGTAAATTTCTAGTATTAATACTTGTGACTCCTTCGTCATTCATATTAAGATTATTAAAATAATCTTCAATTTGACAAGAATCAATTTCAATAAATTTTAATATAAATTTCATATCTTGAAATTTAATTGTTTTAAAAGGAATAATTATAGGTTTTTCTTTATCATCAATATTAACAATATCAAGTATTTGATTTATAAGACCAATTTTATTATTTATTTTTTTAATCATACTTTTTGAAAAAAGAAAAATTTTTTGTTCTTCTAAAATTTCTAAATCATTATTTTCATTATAATATAAATTATTTATATCATAATTAGAATCAAAACATTCTAATAAAATCATTTTTATTATTAATTAATATAAAAATGTTTTTATATTATTTATTAAAAAAATTGATTTTATATTTATTTAAATAATAAAATATAATATATTTTAAATAAATGATTGAAATTAAAAATATGTCAAAAAAACAACAAGATATTTGTGATATAGCATGTGATTTAGCTAAAAAATCAGATATGGAAAAAAGTAAACACGGTGCAGTTATAGTTAATGGTAAAAAAATAATTGGTATGGGATATAATAGATATTGTAGTAATAAAACTTGTTATACTACTCATGCTGAAGTAGATGCTATTTTAGATGCTGTTAATACATATGGTAAAGAAGTTTTATCTAATTCTGAATTATATGTTATTCGAATTTGTAATAAAGAGAAAAATTTATCGAGGCCTAGGCTTAAGTTATCTAAACCATGTGAAGCATGTACTAATTTTATTGTTAAAAATAAAATTAAAATGGTATATTATTCAATTGATTAAATTATTATATAATTTAAAGTATTATAAACTAATAATTTAAATTATTAAATCAAATTTTATTATTTCTTGTGATATAATATCATTATTATTTGTACAAAAATAAACATAATAAATAGCAATAACTACAAATATTAATAAACCTATAAAAAATATAATATTTTTATTATCACGTAAATTTTCTTCATTTTCATTATTGTTCATAATATTTATATTATATATTAATATATTATTTTATAACATAATAAATATATTTATTATGTTTCTGAAGTTGAAAATTTTAATTGTGTATCTGGTAATAACATATTTTTATTACTTACTTCATTCCATGTTGTACCATTATTATTTGAACGTTCTAATACTAATACAGTACCAAAAGGATTTTGATATAATTGATTAAAATATACTCTAATTTCTGGTTTTGATGAATTTACTGATAAAATATTTCCATCATAAATAGTATTATCTAATAATAATATAGATTTAATACCTAATCTAAATTTAATTGTATTTGTTGATGTATCTCCAAGAATAGTATCTGTTGTAGTTGGAGGATTACCAATATAAGCACTATTAGGACCTCTCATACCTAAAACAGGAGGAGATGATAAATTTGTTTTAAGTTTAGTAATAATATCATTTAAACTTTTAATTTTACTTGAGTTTAAACAATTTGAATCTATACATAAATCACCTTTAATATCTAAAGAACTTGTTGGATTAGTTTTACCAATACCAACATAATTATTATTATTAATATAAATACCTGGATTATTATTAATATTACTAACAATACCACTTTGTAATATTAAATTTGTGCTAGGATCAGATCTTAATATTAAATCACCTACTTTAGCTCCAAAACTATATGAACCTGCACTTGATGCAACACCTAATAATGAATTACCACTATTAATTAATAAAGCAGGATTAGTACCAGATATATAAATATTACCTGAAACATCTAATGATTGATTTGGATTAGTTTTACCAATACCTAATTTATTATTATTCCATGTTAAATTTGCAGATTGAAGTGGTGCATTTAGTCCATTTCCTATTAAAACTTGATTAGCAGCTAAAGTAGTAGCACCAGTACCACCACTAGCAACTGATAAAGTACCTGATGTTATATTTGATGCATTTAATGCACTTAATCCAGTTCCAGAACCTATAAAATTAGAAGCTGATAAAGTATTAGAAGTATTATTCCATGTTAAATTTGCAGATTGAAGTGGTGTATTTAGTCCATTTCCTATTAAAACTTGGTTAGCAGTTAAAGTAGTAGCACCAGTACCGCCTCTAGCAACTGATAAAGTACCTGATGTAATATTAGATGCATTTAATGCACTTAATCCACTACCATTAATAGTTAAAGTACCTGATGTAATATTAGATGCATTTAATGCACTTAATCCAGTTCCAGAACCTATAAAATTAGAAGCTGATAATGTATTAGAAGTATTATTCCATGTTAAATTTGCAGATTGGATAGGAGTATTTGAACCATTTCCTATTAAAACTTGGTTAGCAGCTAAAGTAGTAACACCAGTACCACCTCTAGCAACTGATAAAGTACCTGATGTTATATTAGATGCATTTAATGCAGATAAATTAGAACCAGAACCGAAAAAATTTGCAGCAGTTATATTACCTGCTACATCTAATGTTGTACTTGGATTAGTTTTACC
>JACCEC010996443.1_pt1 | contig 40610 bp, 37 predicted proteins | sample 7450121 | NCBI WGS metagenome assembly JACCEC01 (sample SAMN15323455, study PRJNA562643) | freshwater metagenome | isolation source: river surface water | place: USA:Blue River Watershed | collected 2017-08-18 | reverse complement strand
TGCGGGCGTTTTTGTTCGGCACCTGAAAATTACTTCAAGTGGCCAGAGATCAGCTTGGTCATTTCGAACATCGAGACGGTCTTCTTGCCGCCGAAAACGACCTTCAGCTTGTCGTCTGCATTGATGTTGCGCTTGTTGACGCTGTCCTGCAGCTTGTTCTTCTTGATGTAGTCCCAGACCTTCTTGGTCACATCGGTGCGCGGCATCGGGTTTGCGCCGATGACAGCTGCCAGTGCGGCCGACGGGGTCATGGGCTTCATGAATGCTGCGTTGGGCTTGCGTGCGGTCTTTGCTGCGGCCTTCTTTGCCGGTGCCTTCTTCGCTGCCACTTTCTTTGCTGCCGGTGCCTTCTTCGCTACGACTTTTTTCGCTGCAGGCTTCTTCGCGGCTACTGCCTTCTTGGCCGGCGCTTTTTTCGCCACGGGCTTCTTCACTGCTGCTTTTTTTGCTGCGGGTTTCTTCGCGGCCGGCTTCTTCGTAGCTGCCGCTTTCTTGGCTGTAGCCATTGTTGAACCTCCTTTGCTGTCATGGTGAAAAATTGCGCCGATTCACGCACCGCCAATAGTCGTTGGGTTTTGTTCGGGATGCAAGTGTTTTTAGAGGGAATTTATGCTTTTTTCCCTATGGCGGAGACGGTGCGGGCGACTGGCGCAAGGGCCGGTTGAGCAACGCAGTGAGGCGCGCGCGCGAGGGGAAGTGCCGGTCCGGTACGCCGGCAGCAGGGGGCGGCTGCAGAGTGACGCGCCCCCGGAAGGCGGTCAGCGCATGCCGGGCATCATGCCCTTCATGCTGCGCATCATCTTCAGCATGCCGCCGCCCTTGAACTTCTTCATCACCGATTGCATCTGCTCGAATTGCGACAGCAGTCGGTTCACTTCCTGCACCTGCACACCGGCGCCGGTCGCAATGCGGCGCTTGCGTGATGCCTTGATCAGCTCAGGCTTGGCACGCTCCTGCGGGGTCATCGAATTGATGATCCCTTCCATCCGGCGCACCTGCTTCTCGGCCTGGTCCATGTTGGTGCCGTTGGCTGCCTGCTGGAACTGGGCCGGCAGCTTGTCGATCAGCCCGGACAGGCCGCCCATTTTTTTCATCTGCGAAAGCTGGACCTTGAAGTCATTCAGGTCGAATTTGCCGCCGCCCTTGATCTTCTGCGCCAGGTCCTGCGCGGCCGCCATGTCGACGCCTTTTTTCGCTTCTTCGACCAGCGCGAGGATGTCGCCCATGCCGAGGATGCGATTGGCCATCCGGTCCGGGTCGAAGGCTTCGAGGCCGTCGAGCTTCTCGGCCACGCCGGCAAACTTGATCGGCTTGCCGGTCACGTGCCGCACCGACAGCGCGGCGCCGCCGCGCGCATCACCGTCGAGCTTGGTCAGCACGATGCCGGTCAGCGGCAGCGCGTCATTGAAGGCGCGCGCGGTGTTGATCGCATCCTGGCCGAGCATGGCGTCGACCACGAACAGTGTCTCGATCGGCTTGACCGCCGCATGCAGCGCGCTGATCTCCTGCATCATCGCCTCGTCGATGCCGAGGCGGCCGGCGGTATCGATGATGAGCACTTCATGATGGTGGCGCTTGGCCCAGTCGACGGCAGCCAGTGCAATATCGACCGGCTTCTGCGACGGCTCCGACGGGAAGAAGTCGGCGCCGACCTGGGTCGTGACGGTCTGCAGCTGTCCGATCGCCGCCGGGCGGTAAACGTCGGTCGAGACGGTCAGCACCTTTTTCTTTTTCTGCTCCTGCAGGTACTTCGCGAGCTTGCCGGCGGTGGTGGTTTTGCCCGCACCCTGCAGGCCGGCCATCAGGATGATCGCCGGCGGCTGTGTCGCGAACGACAGTTGCGACGCCTCGACGCCCAGGTCCGCGCCCATCAGCTTGGCCAGTTCGTCGTGCACCACGCCCACCAGCGCCTGGCCCGGCGTCAGCGAGCCGATCACTTCCTCGCCGAGCGCCTTTTCCTTGACCCGGGCGATGAAGTCGCGCACTGCCGGCAGGGCGACGTCGGCCTCGAGCAGGGCGAGGCGCACTTCGCGCAGCATGTCGGCGGTGTTCGACTCGGTGAGCCGCGCCTCGCCGCGCATGGTTTTGACAACTTTGGACAGGCGTTGCGTGAGGTTGTTGAGCATGGTCTTGATCGAATCCGGGGCAGGGTGTGCGGCGCGCGGAAAAAGCGTGGCCGCAGAGGGAAATCAGACCGTGATTTTACCGCACCCCCACCCGGTCGCGCCCGGGCCTTGGTGTACACTAAACCAATGCCTTCCCTCACCTTCGTCGCCGCCGGCTTCCTCTACCTGACCTGTGCGCTGTTGCCCGAGCGGCACCGCCAGCCCGTGGCGATCGGCACGGCGTTTGCGTGGCTGCTGCACGGCGTCGCGCTGGCCGGCCTCGTCGTCTCTCCCGACTTCCTGCGGCTGGGCTTTGCCGCGATGCTGTCGGCTGCGCTGTGGCTGTCGGTCGCCGCGTACTGGGTGGAGAACCGCAATCTCGCCGTCGAAGGCCTGCGCCGGCTGGTGCTGCCGACGGCCGCGGTCGCCACGGTGCTGCCGCTGCTGTTCCCCGGCAGCGTGATTCCGCTGGCGGGCAAATCGTCGCTGTTCTCATGGCATATCGCGCTGTCCACGCTGGCCTATGGTTCGCTGACCATCGCCGCCTTTCATGCGGTGCTGATGGCCATGCAGGAGTCGCGCCTGCATTCAATGCAAAACGCTGCCGCGCACCGCAACTGGTGGTCGCAGGCGATCGACCGCCTGCCCGCGCTGCTGACGATGGAGCGGCTGCTGTTCCGAATGATCGGCATCGGCTTCACTCTGCTGACCCTGACGGTGCTGTCCGGCGTGTTCTTCTCCGAGCAGTTGTTCGGCATGCCGTTCCGGCTCGAGCACAAGACGGTGTTCACGCTGCTGTCCTGGGCGCTGTTCGGCGTCCTGCTCGCAGGTAGGCAGTGGCGCGGCTGGCGCGGCAAGACGGCGCTGTCCTTCACGCTGACCGGTTTCCTGACCTTGCTGCTGGCCTATGTCGGCAGCCGCTTCGTGCTCGAAGTGGTACTGCACCGGGGGGCGGCGTGAAGTACCTGCTGCTCGGACTGCTCGCCTATGTCGCGTGGCGCTGGTACGCCGCGCAGAAACCGGGCGACGGTGAGCCCGCGGCGCAGGCTTCGCCGCCGCCGGCCGCCGGCAGCGAGAAGATGGTCAGCTGCGCACACTGCGGCATTCACTTGCCGCAGTCCGAGGCGATCGGCGGCGCAGGCGCGCTGCATTTCTGCAGCAACGAACACCGGCAGCAATACACGGACCGCCACCCGGTCTGACACACGCGCGTCGCCCCGGGTGTTGCGTTTCGCCCGCAGAGGGCGCCACCGGCGGCGCGCTTGCAGTACGCTTGCGCGTCTTCCTGCTTCCATCTCCTTTTCGTCCTGTTCCCATGCTGACCGCAGAGGCGTCTTCCGTCGACACCGGCTTTCGCCTGCTGGGCAATTCGCCGGCGATGGTCGCGGTGCGCGAGCGCATATTGCGGATCGCGGACAGCGATGCCGCGGTGGCAATCGTCGGCGAATCCGGCAGCGGCAAGGAACTGGCTGCGCGTGACTTGCATGCGCGCAGCCGGCGCGGCGCGCATTCCTTCATCGCAGTCAATTGCGGTGCCATCCCCGAGACACTGATGGAGTCCGAATTTTTCGGTCACCGGCGCGGCGCGTTCACCGGCGCCCACGAGGAGCGCGGCGGCTTCTTTCAGGCGGCGCACCGCGGTACGCTGTTTCTTGACGAGGTGGCCGAATTGCCGCCGTCGATGCAGGTCAAGCTGCTGCGCGCGCTGCAGGAGCGCAGCGTGCGCCGACTCGGCAGCCAGCGGGAAGAAGCGGTCGACGTGCGTGTCGTGTCGGCGACCAATCGCGACCTTGCGGACGCGGTCCGGCGCGGCGCCTTCCGACAGGACCTGTATTACCGCCTTCATGTGATTGAACTCAGGCTGCCGCCGCTGCGCGAGCGGCGCGAAGACCTGCCGCTGCTGTGCGGCGCGATACTCGGGCGGCTTGGCGGCGCGCAAGCCGCCCGGTTGTCGGCGGACGCCATCGCCCGACTGCGCGCGCATGATTTTCCCGGCAACGTGCGCGAGCTGGAAAATGTGCTCGAGCGGGCGCTGGCCCTGGGCTGCGAAGCGGTCATCGGGGCGGAAGACTTGCAGTTCGAGTCGGTCAGTGCGGAAGCGGCCTGCCTGCCGCGCGCCGCCGGCGACATGAGCTTGCCGCTCTCGCTGGGCGAACACCTCGAGGCCGTCGAGCGGGAGCTGGTGGGGCGCGCGTTGCGCCAGGCGCGCTATTGCCGCCGCCGCGCCGCGGCGCTTCTTGGGATAAGCTTGCGCCAGTTGCGCTACAGGATACAGCGGCTGGCGATCCATGACCTTGACTGACAGATTGTTCACCATCGACGACGAAGGCTGGTGCCGCGAAGCGCGGCGCGCACGCTGCACGAATTTCGACCTGCGCCCGGAGGGCGCCGACATCAGCCTGCTGGTCGTGCACAACATCAGCCTGCCGCCAGGTGAATTCGGCGGCGGCTACATCGAAGACCTGTTCGGCAACCAGCTTGATTGCGATGCGCATCCGTACTTCGACCAGTTGCGCGGCTTGCGTGTCTCCGCGCATTTCCTGATCCGGCGCGACGGTAGCGTGGTGCAGTTCGTGCCGACCGGCGCGCGCGCATGGCATGCCGGCCTGTCCAGCTTTGAGGGGCGCGAGCGCTGCAACGATTTTTCGATCGGCGTCGAACTCGAGGGCAGCGACTTCACCGCCTTTGGCGATGCGCAGTACGACAGCCTTGCCCGCCTCGCGCATGCGCTGCGACAGCGCCATCCGATTTCCGCCGTGCGCGGCCACGAACATGTGGCTCCCGGACGCAAGACCGATCCGGGCCCGCATTTCGACTGGCCGCGCTTTCGCGCCGCACTCGCGGCGCTGCAAACAGGCGATCGGAATCTTCTGGCGGAAAGTCAACAGGATTTGAGCTTTCCTTTTTAAAAAATCCGGTTGCAAGTTGTCTACTCGGGCACTAGAATTAGTGCTCATTACAGCCCCATCTACTAGATATAGTGGCAAGGCTTTCCAAATGATCTGATCAGGCACGGAGAGTGCAAACACGTTTATTCGGAGGATTCCGAGATATTCCGGGTCTGATCAGGGCCCATCGGCAGCGAGCAGTTTCCAGTTGATGCCCACGCAAAGACGCGTGCGGCGCAGTAGCAGGGAAGCAAAAAAAACAATGGCAGCGTCGGGCGTCGTCCCGGCCTGTCTCGTACAACAGGGCTATTACGTCCGGAGTAACACCATCAGGAGGCGCAATGCTTACTACTCAAGAATCCACAGGCAAGGCCAGCCAAGAATTTGCGCCCATCGCGACCACCCTGTCGCCGTCCACCGTGGCGACGGCGGCGGGCATCAGCGAATACAAGATCATCCGCCGCAACGGCGCCGTGGTCGGCTTCGAGCCGTCGAAGATTTCCATTGCCATGACCAAGGCCTTCCTCGCCGTGAACGGCGGGCAGGGCGCGGCATCGGCGCGCGTGCGCGAACTGGTCGAGCAGCTGACCCAGATGGTGGTCACCGCGCTGATCCGTCGCCAGCCGGCCGGCGGCACCTTCCACATTGAAGACGTGCAGGACCAGGTCGAACTCGCGCTGATGCGCTCGGGCGAGCATGACGTCGCGCGCGCCTACGTGCTGTACCGCGCCAAGCGTCAGGAAGAGCGCGCGCAGCAGCAGGCCGCCAAGGCCGAGGCCGAGCCGCATGCCACGCTGCACATCGTCGCCGATGGCCAGCGCGTGCCGCTCGACCTCGACAAGCTGAAGAAGATGATCACGTCCGCCTGCCTGGGCCTGGAGTCGAACGTCGACGCCGAGGCGATCCTGCAGGAGACCGTGCGCAACCTGTACGACGGCGTGCCGGTCGAGGAACTGTACAAGTCCGCCATCCTGGCTGCCCGTGCGCTGATGGAAAAGGATCCGGCCTACAGCCAGGTCACCGCCCGCCTGCTGATGCACACCATCCGCAAGGAGGTGTTCGGCCAGGAAGTTGCGCAGGGTGACGCGAAAGAGCATTACCTCGACTACTTCCCGAAGTTCATCAAGAAGGGCATCGCCGCCGACCTGCTCGACCCGAAGCTGGCGCAGTTCGACCTGAGCCAGCTGGCCGAAGCGCTGGTACCGGAGCGCGACCTGCAGTTCGGCTACCTCGGCCTGCAGACCCTGTATGACCGCTATTTCCTGCACATCCAGGGCACCCGCATCGAGATGCCGCAGGCGTTCTACATGCGCGTCGCGATGGGCCTGGCGTTGAACGAGATCGAGCGCGAGGCGCGCGCGATCGAGTTCTACAACCTGCTGTCGACCTTCGACTTCATGAGCTCGACCCCGACCCTGTTCAACTCGGGCACCCAGCGCTCGCAGCTGTCGTCGTGCTACCTGACCACCGTGTCGGACGACCTCGACGGCATCTACGAGGCAATCAAGGAAAACGCGCTGCTGGCCAAGTTTGCCGGCGGCCTCGGCAATGACTGGACCCCGGTGCGCGCGCTCGGCGCCCACATCAAGGGCACCAACGGCAAGTCACAGGGCGTGGTGCCGTTCCTGAAGGTGGTCAACGACACCGCCGTCGCCGTCAACCAGGGCGGCAAGCGCAAGGGCGCGGTCTGCGCGTACCTCGAGACCTGGCACATGGACATCGAGGAATTCCTCGACCTGCGCAAGAATACCGGCGACGACCGCCGCCGCACGCACGACATGAACACCGCGAACTGGATCCCGGACCTGTTCATGAAGCGCGTGATGGAGAAGGGCGAATGGACGCTGTTCTCCCCGAGCGACGTGCCTGACCTGCACGACCTGGTCGGCAAGAAGTTTGAGGAAGCCTACCTGCGCTACGAGGCGAAGTGCGCGTCCGGCGAGCTGAAGCTGTACAAGAAAATCGCCGCGACGGACCTGTGGCGCAAGATGCTGTCGATGCTGTTCGAGACCGGCCATCCGTGGATCACGTTCAAGGATCCGTGCAACATCCGTTCGCCGCAGCAGCACGTCGGCGTCGTGCACAGCTCGAACCTGTGCACCGAGATCACGCTGAACACCAACGATTCCGAGATCGCGGTCTGCAACCTCGGTTCGGTGAACATGCCGGCGCACATGAAGGACGGCCAGCTCGACCACGCCAAGCTGCAGAAGACGGTTCGCACCGCGATGCGCATGCTCGACAACGTGATCGACATCAATTACTACGCGGTCAAGAAGGCGCGTGATTCCAACCTGCGCCACCGTCCGGTCGGCATGGGCATCATGGGCTTCCAGGACTGCCTGCACATCATGCGCGTGCCGTATGCGTCGAAAGAGGCGGTGGAATTCGCCGACCGTTCGATGGAAGCGGTCTGCTATTACGCCTACATGGCATCCACCGAGCTGGCCGAGGAGCGCGGCACCTACAGTTCCTATCGCGGCTCGCTGTGGGACCGTGGCATCCTGCCGCAAGACTCGCTGAAGCTGCTGGCCGAGGAGCGCGGCGGCTACCTGGAAGTGGATTCGTCCGAGACCATGGACTGGCCGGTGCTGCGCGAGCGCATTAAGCGCTTCGGCATGCGCAATTCGAACTGCGTGGCGATCGCGCCGACGGCAACCATCTCGAACATCATCGGGGTGTCCGCCTGCATCGAGCCGACCTACCAGAACCTGTACGTGAAGTCGAACCTGTCGGGCGAGTTCACCGAGATCAACGAGTATCTGGTGCGCGACCTGAAGGCGCGCGGCCTGTGGGACGAAGTGATGGTCGCCGACCTGAAGTACTTCGACGGCAGCCTGGCCCGCATCGACCGCATTCCGCAGGACCTGCGCGAGATCTACGCGACCGCGTTCGAGGTCGACCCGAGCTGGCTGGTGGAGGCCGCATCGCGCCGCCAGAAGTGGATCGACCAGGCACAGTCGCTGAACATCTACATGGCGGGCGCGTCCGGCAAGAAGCTGGACGAGACCTACAAGATGGCCTGGCTGCGCGGCCTGAAGACGACCTACTACCTGCGCACCATCGGCGCGACGCATGCGGAAAAGTCGACCACCAAGGCGGGCGCGCTGAATGCGGTGTCGGCCGACATGCCGGCCGTGTCGGCGGCAGCGGCTGCTCCGGCGGCATCCGCGTCCGCGCCGGCAGTGACGGAGGGGGCGGCCTGCTATCTGCGTCCGGGCGACCCGGGCTTCGAAGAGTGCGAGGCCTGCCAGTAAACGACGGCAGCCGGCCGGCAATCGACAGGAGCTCGATCAATCCGGCCGGCGCGCAAAGAACTATCCTTACCTACACAAGCAACAAAGGAATACACCATGCTTTCATGGGATGACGAACCCGCAGCACCGGCCGCCCCCGCAGCGCGCGCTGGCCAGCCTGTACCGCAGCTGCAGCCGGTGACGGCCGTGCCGTTCGCGACGCACGCCGATGCCGCGCTCGACCCGGGCATCCTCGCCCGTCCGACCGCGCCGGCCGACGCCAGCAACCGCGTGAAGGCGGTCGACAAGCGCATCATCAACGGCACCACCGACGTCAACCAGCTCGTGCCGTTCAAGTACAAATGGGCGTGGGACAAGTACCTGGCCGGCTGCGCGAACCACTGGATGCCGCAGGAAATCAACATGCAGCGCGACATCGAGCTGTGGAAGAACCCGAACGGCCTGTCGGAAGACGAGCGTCGTCTGGTCAGGCGCAACCTCGGCTTCTTCGTGACGGCCGACTCGCTGGCGGCGAACAACATCGTGCTCGGCACCTACCGCTTCATCACCGCGCCCGAGTGCCGCCAGTACCTGCTGCGCCAGGCGTTCGAGGAAGCGATCCACACGCATGCCTATCAGTACATCGTCGAGTCGCTCGGACTGGACGAAGGCGAGATCTTCAACGCGTACCACGAGGTCGCGTCGATCCGCGACAAGGACGAGTTCCTGATCCCGTTCATCGATACCCTGACCAATCCGGAGTTCAAGACCGGCACCGTCGAGGCGGACCAGCAGCTGCTGAAATCGCTGATCGTATTCGCGTGCCTGATGGAGGGATTGTTCTTCTACGTCGGCTTCACGCAGATCCTTGCGCTCGGCCGGCAGAACAAGATGGTCGGCGCCGCCGAGCAGTACCAGTACATCCTGCGCGACGAGTCGATGCACTGCAATTTCGGGATCGATTTGATTAATACAATCAAGCTCGAGAACCCGCATTTGTGGACGCCGGCCTTCAAGGAAGAGATAAAGGCGTTGTTTTTGCACGCGGTGGAGTTGGAATATCGCTACGCTGAGGATACAATGCCGCGTGGCGTGCTTGGCCTGAATGCTCCCATGTTCAAAGGCTACCTGCGATTCATCGCAAACAGGCGCGCAACGCAGATCGGTCTGGATGCGCTGTTCGAGCAGGAAGAGAATCCCTTCCCGTGGATGAGCGAGATGATCGACCTGAAGAAGGAACGCAATTTCTTCGAGACCCGCGTCATCGAGTATCAGACCGGTGGTGCGCTGAGCTGGGATTGACGTTCAAACGGTGGCCGCGCCGTGCGCAGCCGCCGCGAAGTTTCTGAAGTCCGCCGGCGTTGCCGGCGGTCCTGCAGAGAAGCTCAAAGAGGAAAGGCAGAAGCTGTACTTGATGGACAGTACCCGACCTAACCCGACTTTTTTGACTGCGCAGATCCGCCCGACGACATCGGGCGAGGCGGCGTATTCTTCGAAAAAAGATTTGGCCTTCCTGCAACTGGATTCCGACGCCGGCATTGCTGCCGGCGTTTTTTTTAGCCAGCCGGAGCGGCGCACGCCTGCCTGATGCGAGCCTGGCCACGGCAGGCGCCGTGGTCGTGCCGGGGCAAGCGGTGCCGGGGCGCGCGTCGACGCAGTTGTGCTGCGGACGATACGGCGCCGCGCGAAGGCTGGCTGGAGTAGCTGAAGTGCTGCATCGACGAGGAGATGCAGCAGTTCAGCTGGTGCCGCATTCATTAGCGCAAGCGGGTCTCTGTTGCTTGCGCCGATGAATAATCCGCCCTGGTCTCGTGCCTGGTCGGGTTTCCCACTTGTACCTGGTGATATCACATCACGTGAAGGAGAACGAAATGGCAACAGCTAAGAAAAAACCTGCAGCGAAGAAGGCAGCGGCCAAGAAGCCGGTAGCGAAGAAGGCCGCAGCGGCCAAGAAGCCGGCTGCCAAAAAAGTCGCAGCGAAGAAGCCGGTAGCAAAGAAGGCGGCAGCGGCCAAGAAGCCGGCGGCTAAAAAAGTCGCAGCGAAAAAAGTCGCCGCGAAGAAGCCGGTAGCCAAGAAGGCCGCGGCGAAGAAAGTCGTCGCCAAGAAGGCCGTAGCGAAGAAGCCGGTAGCCAAGAAGGCCGCAGCGAAGAAAGTCGTCGCCAAGAAGCCGGCGGCGAAGAAAGTCGCCAAGAAGGCCGTAGCGAAAAAGCCGGCAGCCAAGAAAGCCGCGCCGAAGAAGGCCGCTCCGAAAGCCGCGTCGAAAGCAGCTCCGAAAGCAGCCGCAAAAAAAAAGTCGGTAGCTAAGAAACCGGCTGCTGCACCGGCGGCGGCCGTCAAGACCGTGCTGAGCCCGGCGGCTGCATGGCCGTTTCCGACCGGCGTGCGCCCGTAAGCGCAGCTGGTTTGGCGGCCTGATTCGTTTCAGGCAAAATCACCGCTGCATGCCCGCTGGGCTGCAGCGGTTTTTTTTCGTTCGTGCCGGCGCGTGATGGCGTCCTCGTCCTGCCCTCGGCGGCAGATGCGCGATGGTACGAGCGCCTTGCGTGAAGTTCAAAACAGATAAGCGGTGAACGCGTGATCCACTCCATCTTCAATCTCGTCATCGATACTCTGGCGACCATCGTCGCCGGCCTGCTGCTGTTCCGTTTCTGGATGCAGGCGGTGCGCGTGCGCCCGCCGTTCTCGCTGGGGCAGTTCATCTTTCGACTGACTGACTGGCTGGTGCTCCCGTTGCGCAAGCTGCTGCCGGGCATGGGTGGCTATGACTGGGCGAGCCTGGTGGGTGCCTGCGTCGTGTTGCTGGCCTCGATGGCGATACAGCTGGGGGTGCGCTCCGCGTTCGCCGTCGATGTCTGGCTGCTGCTGTCGCTGCTGGCGCTGGTGCATGCGATCGCCTACGGGCTGATCGGGCTGATCTTCCTGGAAGTGATCTTGAGCTGGGTGAATCCGCAGGCGCCGATCGCGCCGACCGTGCGTGCATTGACCGAACCGGTGTTGCGACCGTTCCGCCGGGTGCTGCCGGCAATTGCCGGCATCGACTTGTCGCCTATCCTGGCCTTCCTTGCGCTGCGCATCCTGGTGTTCGTCGTCGAGAGCGTGGTGTACGGCCTGCACTGACCGCCAACGCGCCGCTCCCGACGCGGCGAGGTTCAGAAGCGGTAGCCGAATTCCTTCTCGAAGCGCTGCTCGATCTGTTCGAGCGTCGGCGCATGGTTTTGCCCGCCCTGGCTTTCGATTTTCAGCGCACCCATCAGCGATGCGAGTCGGCCGATCGTCATCCAGTCCATGCCGCGGGTCAGGCCGAACAGCATGCCGGCACGGAAAGCGTCACCGCAACCGGTCGGGTCGATCACCTTGTCCACCTTCACGACCGGAATGTCGATCTTGCCGTCGGCCGTGAAGATCTCCGCGCCCTGTTCGCCCCGGGTGACGATCAGTGCCGACACGCGTTCCGCGATTTCCGACAGCGTCAGTCTGGTACGCTCGGTCAGCAGTTCGGCTTCGTAGTCGTTCACGGCGACATAGGTGGCCAGTTCGATGAATTCCTTCAGCTCGTCGCCGCTGAACATCGGCAGGCCCTGGCCCGGGTCGAAGATGAACGGAATGCCGAGTGCCGCGCAGTCGCGCGCATGCTCGACCATGCCGTCGCGTCCGTCCGGCGCGATGATCGCGAGCTTCACGTCGCCCGCTTCCTTCACCTTGTTATGGTGCGAGTTCGACATCGCTCCCGGATGGAAGGCCGTAATCTGGTTGTTGTCCGCGTCGGTCGTGATGAAGGCCTGCGCGGTGTACGCGTCATCGTACGAGCGAACGCAGCGGGCCGGGATGCCGAGCTTGCCGAGGCGGTCGAGGTAAGGCGCGCCATCCTGGCCGAGCGTGGCCATGATCAGCGGTTCGCCGCCCAGCAGCTTCAGGTTGTAAGCGATGTTACCGGCGCAGCCGCCGAATTCGCGGCGGATACCCGGCACGAGGAAGGCGACATTGATCTTGTGCAGCTGGTCCGCCAGCAGCGCCTCGGAGAAGCGGCCGTGGAAGGACATGATGGTATCGAACGCGAGCGAGCCGCAGATCAGGGAAGTCATGAAAGGGCAGTGATCAGTGATAGAAGAGGGTCAGCTCGAATCCGGCCGGCGCTTCGCCAGCCAGATCGAACGGAATCCGGATTTCCGTTTCGGAGTGAGCCGCCATGCCGGCGGGGATTTCTTCCGTGCGCAGGTATTGCGCCGGCAGGAAGGCCTTGCGCACGAAGACTTTGCCATCTGCCCCTTTGAGCTGCAGGTCGATCGACGGCCAGGCTTGCGCCGTATCGCCCTGGTTGCGCAGCACCGCAACCAGCGTCAGGTGGGTGCCCTGCGCCGCGTCGGGTGCCGGGATCGTGCCGTCCGCGGTGGCTGCCGGCGACGGCACTGGCGATGCGTCGAGCTGGCTGGCCGCCAGCGACAACTTCTCGAGCCGCATCGGCAGCCGTATCGTGCAGCCTGCCTGCGCGCACAGCGCACGCAACTGGCGCGCGGCCTGCGGCGAACGTGCGGCGATCTCGTTGCGGAAGTAATAGACGAGCTGCGCAGCGAGCGCCAGCGTCAGCAGCGGGACGGCGATCCACAGCAGGATCTTCCATGTGCGGCGACCGCGCGAGCGGCGGCGCGCGGACTGGACGAACACGGGTTCCTGCACTGCTTCGTCGTCGTTCTCATCTCCGTAGTGTTTCGTGTCGTTGGCCAGCGGACCGATGTCGTCGTCGTGCGGGGCATCGTCTTCGTCACTGGCCGGGGCCTCGTCCGGCGTGTATCCGCCGAACTTTGCCGATGCCTGCGAGGCTGGTTCGGACCATGGCTTGGCCTGCAGGTCGGCGATGGCCAGCGACAGCGCATCCAGCTCTGCCTGCATTGCCGATCCGGCCGGCGTGGCGGTCGGCGCGTCGGTCGGGCCGAGGTCGTCCAGCGCAATGCGGCTGGCCCCGTCCGTTGCGACAGCCGGCATGGCCGACGCGGGCAAAGGTTCAGTCACGCCCATCGCCATTTCTGCCGGCGCGACTCGTCCACCAAAATCGAACAGCTGGTCGATGCCATCAAAGGTTTCGCGGCAGACGCCGCAACGGACCTTGCCGCCGCGCTGCTCCAGTTGTGCCTGCGTCACGCGGAACGGCGTATGGCAATGCGGGCAGCGGGTGGCGAACTGTTCCATCGTCAGGGTTCCTTGCGGCCGGCCAGCGCGACCCAGCCTTCACGTTCGGCCCACACCGACAGGGTGATGTGGGGCGCATAGGCGGCAATGACTTCATCGGCCTGGCGGGCCAGCACGCCGGAAAGCACCAGCGCGCCGCCCGGGGCGACGCGGCCGCACAGCATCGGCGCCATCAGCTTCAGCGGGCCCGACAGGATGTTGGCAGCGACGATGTCGTAGACCGTCGCGGCGCGCTCTGCGCCGAACGGCTCCGGCAGGAACCACTGGATGTCGTCGCAGTGATTGCGCACGCCGTTGTCGCGCGCCGATACGATCGCTTGCGGATCGATATCGACGCCGTCGACGGGTTGCGCGCCCAGCTTGTGCGCGAGCATGGCCAGGATGCCCGAGCCGCAGCCGTAGTCGAGCAGCGATTGGCCGGCGACGACGTTCTGCTCCAGCCATTCCATGCACAGCCGGGTGGTCGGGTGGCTGCCGGTGCCGAAGGCAAGCCCGGGGTCGAGCTCGAGCACCAGCGCGCCGGGCTCCGGCGCGTCATGCCAGCTCGGCACCACCCAGATTTTCTGGCCGATGTGGATCGGGTCGAATTGCGACTGCGTGACGCGCACCCAGTCCTGCTCCTCGACCTTGCGCAGCGTGAACGGCAGCGGCTGCGCGATGCCGCACTGTGCGCAGGCTTCGCGCAGCAGTGCGTCGGCGTCGGTGCCGGCATCGGTCAGCGCCACCACACGGCTGTGATCCCACGCATGCTGCTCGGGCTCCATGCCGGGCTCGCCGAACAGCGGGCGTTCGGCGTCGGTGCCCTCATCCGCATCTTCCACCGACACCGACAGCGCGCCGGCTTCCATCAGCGCGTCCGACAGTTGTTCGGCATGCTCGCGCGGCGCTTCGATGACGATTTCAGTCCAGCTCATTCAGTTCACTTCTTGTCGGCGAGCTTCTGCTCAAGGTAGTGGATGTTGGTGCCGCCCTCGGCGAAGCGGCCATCCGTCATCAGTTCGCGGTGCAGCGGGATGTTGGTCATGATGCCCTCGACCACCATTTCCGACAGCGCGATCTGCATGCGGCGGATGGCCTGTTCGCGTGTGCTGCCGTACGAGATGACCTTGCCCACCATCGAGTCATAGTTCGGCGGCACGTAATAGCCCGCATACGCGTGCGAGTCGACGCGGATGCCCGGGCCGCCCGGCGCATGCCATGCCTGGATGCGGCCCGGCGACGGCGTGAACTTGAACGGGTCTTCCGCATTGATGCGGCACTCGATTGCATGGCCCTTCAGCACGATGTCGCGCTGGCGGAAGCGCAGCTTCTCGCCGGCGGCGATGCGGATCTGCTCCTGCACCAGGTCGATGCCGGTGATCATCTCGGTGACCGGATGCTCGACCTGAATGCGGGTGTTCATCTCGATGAAGTAGAACTCGCCGTTCTCGTACAGGAATTCGAATGTGCCCGCACCGCGGTAGCCGATCTTGCGGCAGGCTTCGGCGCAGCGGTCGCCGATCTTCTCGATCAGCTTGCGCGGGATGCCCGGCGCCGGCGCTTCCTCGATCACTTTCTGGTGGCGGCGCTGCATCGAGCAGTCGCGCTCGCCGAGCCAGATCGCGTTCTTGAATTCGTCGGCCAGCACCTGGATCTCCACGTGGCGCGGATTTTCCAGGTACTTCTCCATATAAACTTCCGGATTGCCGAATGCGGCGCCGGCTTCGGTCTTGGTCATCGTGACGGCGTTCAGCAGCGCGGCTTCGGTGTGCACCACGCGCATGCCGCGACCGCCGCCACCGCCGGCGGCCTTGATGATCACCGGGTAGCCGATGCGGCGCGCGGTCTGCACGATCGCCTTCGGGTCGTCCGGCAGCGCGCCGTCCGAGCCGGGCACGCAGGGCACGCCGGCCTTGATCATCGCCTGCTTGGCCGACACCTTGTCGCCCATCAGGCGGATCGAGTCGGAACGCGGGCCGATGAATACAAAGCCGGACTGCTCGACGCGCTCGGCGAAGTCGGCATTCTCGGACAGGAAGCCGTAGCCCGGGTGGATCGCTTCCGCGTCGGTGACTTCGGCGGCGCTGATGATCGCCGGCATCGACAGGTAGCTTTGCGCGGACGGCGCGGGGCCGATGCAGACCGACTCGTCGGCCAGCTTCACGTATTTTGCTTCGCGGTCGGCTTCGGAATGGACAACCACCGTCTTGATGCCCATCTCGCGGCACGCGCGCTGGATGCGCAGCGCGATCTCGCCACGGTTGGCAATGAGGATTTTTTCAAACATTTTGCGGGACGCCCGATAGGGGACGCCTGCGGCGGCGGCCAAAGCCGCCGGATGCAGGCGCGATCCGGATTAACCGATGATGAACAGCGGCTGGCCGTATTCGACCGGCTGGCCGTTCTCGACGAGGATCTGCTTGATCGTGCCGCTTGCGTCGGCATCGATCTCGTTAAGCAGCTTCATCGCTTCGATGATGCACAACGTGTCGCCTTCCTTCACGGTCGAACCGATGTCGACGAAAGGTGCGGAGCCCGGAGCGGACGAACGATAGAACGTGCCGACCATCGGCGACTTGACCACGTGGCCAGCCGGCACGGCCTCGGCTGCCGGCGCTGCCGCCGGTGCAGCCGCCGGCGCGGCGTGGGCGGCAGCGGCCGGAGCGACCATTGCCTGCTGAGCCGGGGCCGGCATCATCATGACCTGGCTTTGCGGGGCCGGAGCGGCGTTCTTCACGATGCGAACCTTGCTCTCGCCTTCGGTGACTTCCAGTTCCGAAATGTCGGATTCAGCCACGAGGTCGATCAGTGTCTTGAGTTTTCTTAGATCCATGGGAGGTCTGCCTGCAAGGTTAATAAATGCCGGTGCCATTCATGCCCGCTCAATTGATATCGGGGCGGGCACCGGAGGATGTCGGGTGTTGCCTAAATTTTGTTCAGCGCGAAATCGATCGCATGGCGATAGCCATCAACGCCGAGTCCGCAGATGACGCCGACAGCGAGTTCCGACAGGTACGAGTGATGGCGGAAAGCCTCGCGCCGGTGAACATTCGAAATATGTACTTCAATGAACGGGATCGCAACGCCCGCGAGCGCATCGCGCAACGCGACGCTGGTATGGGTGAGCCCGCCCGGATTGATCACGATCGCATCCACGCCTTCGCCGCGTGCTGCATGAATGCAGTCGATCAGCTGTCCTTCATGATTGCTCTGGAAATGAGCCAGCGATGCCCCTGCGGCCTGTGCCTGTGCGACGGCTGCCCGCTCGATGTCGGCAAGCGTCGTCGATCCGTAGATCTCGGGCTCACGCGTCCCCAGCAGGTTGAGGTTCGGGCCGTTCAGCAGGAGCAGTTTTTTTGCCATCGAATGGACCGCGTTTTGACGAAGAAGGGGGCATTTTCCTGCAAAATGCAGATCAATGGCAAGTGGAAACGCTTATCGGGGCAGCAATGGATCCAAATCGGTACGCACTTTTTGCATGTCCAGCCGTCCCATATACGTCTTGCGCACGTTTCCGTCGGGGCCGATCAGGACGGTGAATGGCAGCCCGCCGGTATCATTTCCGAACTGTTTCGACACCGCTGTACCCTCCATTCCGCCCACCAGCAGCGGATAGCTGATCTGGTGTTTGCTGGCGAAATCCTGAATATTCGTGCGGGAATCAATGCCGATACCGATGATTTGCAGGTTTTTTCCAGCCAACTCTTTTTGCAGCTGGACCAGCTCGGGCATTTCCGAAACGCAGGGGGGGCACCAGGTGGCCCAGAAATTCAGCAGCACGATCTTGCCTTGCCATTCAGACATCTTGTGCGGCTTGCCTTCGACATCGGGAAACGATGTTTGCATCAGCGCGCCGACTGCCGTGGCGGCTGGTGCGGCCGGCTCGGATCGCTTGTTGCCGAAATAGGCGCCGATGCCAGCAAAAAGAACGGCGATGGCGAAAAAAGCAAAAAGGTTCTTCATTGTCCTTCGTTTTCCAGCAGTGCGCGGACTGCCGACAAGTCAGCCCGGTCCATCGGACGGCGGCCACCGCCGCCGCGCAAATCATCGCGATCATACAGCGTCAGGTGAACGGCTTCTTTCCTCCACATAAATGACAAGGTCTCGACGCCCTGATCCGGATGTCGGAAATGCGGGCTTTCGGAGACTTCGTAATCAATGCCGGCATTCAGCAGGAAGACGGCGACGTCCTTGCTGCTGTCGGCAAACAGCTGCAGATGGATGTCGGAATGCACGGTCGCCGTGCCGTTGAGCACGGCGCCTGTCAGCATCGGATGAAAGTCGGCCAGCTTTTCCATCAGTTCGACGGCCAGCTGACGCAGGTGCTGCAGGCGTTGCGCGTGCTCCTCACCAAAAAACAAGGCCTGGTATTCGCGCACCTCATCTTCTATCTGCGCGTTGTCCGGCAAGACGTCGGTCCGCACCTTGCGGTTGCCGAGCACCAGCCGGGCGGCTTTGCGTTTGGCGGTGCCGTAATCGGCGCCGTCCTCGGCAATCATTCGCGCGGCAGCGGCAGCGATTTCGGCGCGCAGCAGTTCGGCATCGCTCGGATAGTAAATAGTCATTTGGCAAGGTGTGGGTGATCGTGCAACGGCCGGTACGCGCCGACCCCGCCGGGTTCGCCGGTACGCGCGCCGGGCACAGATTCGCCGATGGCGTACGGGGGCCGTCAGGTAAAATCCCGCACTTGTCCAAGCGTTCGCGCGACTCTGACTCTGATTATATGCATATCCACATCCTCGGCATCTGCGGCACCTTCATGGGCGGCCTGGCAGTGCTGGCCAAAGAGGCCGGCCACAAGGTCACCGGCTGCGATGCCAATGTCTATCCGCCGATGAGCACGCAGCTGCGCGCGCAGGGCATCGAACTGATCGAGGGCTTCGGCCCCGAGCAGGTCAGCCTGCAGCCCGACCTGTATGTGGTCGGCAACGTGGTCTCGCGCGGCAACCCGCTGATGGAAGTGATCATGGATCGCGGGCTGCCTTATGTGTCCGGCCCGCAGTGGATAGGCGAGCACATCCTGCGCGACAAGTGGGTGCTGGCCGTGGCCGGCACGCACGGCAAGACCACCACCTCATCAATGCTGGCCTGGATCCTCGAAGATGCTGGCTACCATCCGGGCTTCCTGATCGGCGGCGTGCCGATGAACTTCGGCATTTCGGCGCGCATCGGCGGCGAAGGCGGGCAGGGCGGCGGCTTCTTCGTGATCGAGGCCGACGAATACGACACCGCCTTCTTCGACAAGCGCAGCAAGTTCGTCCACTACCGGCCGCGCACCGCGATCCTGAACAACCTCGAGTACGACCACGCCGACATCTTCCCCGATCTCGGCGCGATCGAAACGCAATTCCACCATCTGGTCCGCACCGTGCCGTCGTGCGGCCGGTTGCTGGTGAATGGCCGCGAGGCCTCGCTGGAGCGTGTGCTGGCGCGTGGCTGCTGGAGCGAAGTCGAGCGTTTCGCCGGTGACGCCGGCTGGACCATGAACGAACATGAAGACGGCAGTTTCGACGTGCTGTTCAACGCCGAGCCGGTCGGCACGGTGAGCTGGTCGCTGACGGGGGAGCACAACCGCTGGAACGCGATTGCGGCGATCGCTGCCGCAAGGCATGTCGGCGTGCCGCCGGCGCAGGCGATCGCGTCACTGGCGGCGTTCGAGAACGTCAGGCGCCGGATGGAGACGCGCGGCGTCGTCCGTGGCGTGACCGTGATCGACGACTTCGCGCATCATCCGACAGCGATCGCCACCACGGTCGGCGGATTGCGGAAAAAGGTCGGCAGCGCGCGCATCCTCGCCGTGCTCGAGCCGCGCTCGAACACGATGAAACTGGGGACGATGAAGGATGCGCTGCCGGGCAGCCTGACCGACGCCGACCTGGTGTTCGGCTACGGCGCGAAGGGCACCGGCAAGGATGCCCTCGGCTGGGATCTCGGCGCGGCGCTCGCGCCGCTGGGCGTGCGCGCACAGGCCTTCGACGACTTGCCGACTCTGGTCGACGCCGTCGCGGCCGCCGCGCTGCCGGGGGACTCGGTGCTGGTGATGAGCAACGGCGGCTTCGGCGGCGTGCACCAGAAGCTGCTTGACGCGCTGGCCGCGAAGCCCTGAGCCTTGCGTACCGTTCTTTACCTGCACGGGTTTCGCTCGTCGCCGGCTTCATTCAAGGCGCGCCGGCTGCAAGACCATTTCAGCGCGCGCGGCGACGCGCATCGTTTCCTCTGTCCGCAGCTGCCGCCGTCGCCACGCGAGGCGATGGCGCTGATACGTACGCTGGTGCGCGAGCTTCCGGCCGCCGGGTTCGCCGTGGTCGGGTCGTCGCTCGGCGGCTTCTATGCGACGGCCGTGGCCGAGGAGACCGGCTGCCGCGCGGTGCTGATCAATCCGGCTGTCTGGCCGGCGCGCGATCTGGCCAGATACATTGGCGAGCAGAAGGCCTGGCATTCCGACGAGCGCTTCTGGTTCCGCGCCGAGTACATCGCCGAGCTGGAGGAGCTGACCGCGCAGCGCATCACCCGCCCGCAACGCTACCTGCTGCTGGCCGCGACCGGCGACGAAGTCCTCGACTGGCGTGAAATGACCGCGCGCTATGCCGGCACACACCAGCACGTGATCGAGGGAAGCGATCACGGGCTGTCCGATTTTGATGACTACCTCGACGAGGTGGTCAGGTTTTGTGAAGAAAAATGAATTTATTCTTTGAAGAGTCCGGCGATTTCAAGGTCGGTAGCGTGCTGAGCCAGCAAGGTGAAGCGTTTCAGGTCGAGACGCCGACGGGCAAGCGCACCAAGGTGCGCTCGCGTGACGTGCTGCTGCAATTCGATACGCCGTCCGCGGCCGACATGATCGCCAGCGCGAACAAGCTGGCCGCCGAGATCGACGTCGCCTTCCTGTGGGAAGTGGCGGGCGAGGAAGAGTTCGGTTTCGCCGAGCTTGGCAGCGAGTATTTCGGCCATGCGCCCAAGCCGGACGAGGCCGCCGGCCTGCTGCTGAAGATCGCCGCATCGCCGATCTATTTCCACAAGAAGGGCAAGGGGCGCTACAAGGCGGCGCCCGCGGCGACGCTGCAGGCCGCGCTGGCCGGCATCGAGAAGAAGCGCCTGCAGGCAGAGCAGCAGGCGGCAATGGCGGACGAACTGAAGGCAGGCCGCCTGCCCGACGCCATCCGTGCGGCGGTCCGCCAGCTGCTGCACAAGCCGGACAAGAACAGCATCGAACACAAGGCGCTCGAATCGGCCTGCGCGGATCTGCAGACCACCGCGGCGCGGCTGCTGTTGTCCGTCGGCGCGGTGGCCTCGGCCAAGGAGCTGCACCTCGCGCGCTTCCTGACCGAGCACTTCCCGCGCGGCACCGGCTTCCCGGCGATCAGCCTGCCGCCCTTGCCCGAGCTGCCGACGGCCGACGTGCGGGCATTCTCGATCGATGACGTGACCACGACCGAGATCGACGATGCGCTGTCGGTGCAGCATCTGGCCGACGGCAAGGTGCGGGTCGGCATTCACATTGCGGCGCCGGCGCTCGGCATCGCGCGCGGCGATGCGATCGATGCGATCGCGCGCGACCGCATGAGCACCGTCTACATGCCCGGTGACAAGATCACGATGCTGCCGGATGAACTGGTGAATCACTTCACGCTGGGCGAAGGCGTGCCGCGTCCGGCGCTGTCGCTGTACGCGACGCTCGATCCGTCCGACTGGACCGTGATCGACACGCAGACGGTCGCCGAGAATGTCACCATTGCGTCCAACCTGCGCCACAACGAGCTTGACGAACATGTGACCGAAGAGGCGCTCGCCGCCGGCAGCGGCGACTATCCGCACAAGGAAGAGATCGCGCTGCTGTGGCAATGGGCGCAGGCGCTCGAGGGCGTCCGCATGGCCCGCCGTGCGTCTTTCGGGCTGAGGCCGGAACAGAGCAATCGCGTCGATTTCAATTTCTATGTCGATGACGACGTCGTCACCATCACCCGCCGCAAGCGCGGCGCGCCGCTCGACAAGATCGTCGCCGAGCTGATGATCTTCGCCAACAGCACCTGGGGCAAGCTGATGCATGACCACGGCGTGCCCGGCATCTACCGTGCGCAGGGCGGCGGCCAGGGCTGGGCGACGCGTATGCAAGTACGCATGCTGACGCACGCGGCGCCGCACCAGGGGCTGGGCGTCGACCAGTATGCATGGAGCACCTCGCCGCTGCGGCGCTACACCGATCTCGTGAACCAGTGGCAGATCCTGTCGTGCGTGAAGGGCGGCGTCACCGCGCCGCTGGTCGCGACCTTCAAGCCGAAGGACGCCGACCTGTTCGCCATTGTCTCGGCCTTCGACAGCGCGTATTCGGCCTATGCCGATTTCCAGGCGACGATGGAGCGCTACTGGTGCCTGCGCTGGCTCGAACAGCAGGATGCGCGCCTTGTCGATGCCGTGTTGCTGAAGGACGAGGTGCTGCGGCTGGTCGACATCCCGCTGGTCATCCCGATGACCGGCGTGCGCCATGCGCGCGGCACGCAGCTGAAGCTGGAGCTGATCGACTGGGACGAAGTGGACCTGTCGGTGCAGGCGCGCGTGCTCGAAGTGGCCACCGTGCTGCCGTCGCTGGCTGACGAGATCGAACTCGAAGAGGCCGACGTGGCCGACGAAGCCGAGCAGGCGGCCGAGCAGACCGCCGAGCAATCGGCCGAGCAGGATGATGGCGGAATGGCCGGGGAGGGCGCCGATGATGCGCCGGTTCCGGAGGCCGACGGAGACCAGCCCGCGTGATCCGCGCGGCCGCGAGCGACCGGCAGTTGATGGTGGCCGCGGTCGCCGTCTCGCTGGCCGTTCATGCGGCGTTGCTGGCGCTGCGGTTCGTGCCGCCGTCGGTCACACGCACGCCGGCTTTCGACAGCCGGCTGCCGGTCATCCTCGTCAATGCGCGCAGCGATGCGATGCCGCTGCGGGCCGCGGCGCTGGCGCAGGCCAGTCTCGATGGCGGCGGAACGCTCGATGCCGGCCGGGCGCGCTCACCGCTGTCCGACCGCGGTCAGGTGGCTGAAGGCAGGCTGCTCGACGCGCAGCAGCGCCGCGTGGCCGAGCTTGAGCGAAGGCAGCTACAACTGCTGGCCTTGCTCAAGCGGCGCGCCGACGTGGCCGCCGGCGCGCCGCTTGAGCAGCCGGACCGCCTGCAGGCGCAGCCGACGGCCGAACCCTCGCCCGCGCTGGCGCGGCGACAGGCCGAGATCGCCAGCGACATTGCCGACTACCATGCGCGGCCGCTGAAACGTCAGCTCGGACCGAATGCGCGCGAAGTACCCTATGCGCTGTATTACACTGCGCTCCGTAAAAAAATAGAACAAGCCGGCACGCTGCATTTCCCGCAGAACGGCGGCGCGAAGCTCTACGGTGACCTGATCGTTTCCATCCCGCTGCGCCAGGACGGCTCGCTGTATGGCGGGGAAGGCGGGCCGCGTGTCGAGCGCAGTTCAGGCAATCCGGCGCTGGACGCCGCTGCGCTGGCCATCGTGCGCCGCGCGGCGCCGTTTGGCCCGCTGCCGGCGGTCGTCGCCGCCGGCGGTCGTGCGCAGGTATGGGAGATCGTCACCCGGTTCTCGTTCACCCGCGAGCAGCGGCTGGAAACGCAACCTTCAGTTGAAAGCAGAGAATGACCGACCAGTACGTCGTGATCGGCAACCCGATCGCGCACAGCAAATCGCCGCAGATCCATGCGCGCTTCGCGCAGCAGACCGGGCAGGACATCGGCTATGAGCGCCTGCTCGCGCCGGTCGACGGCTTCGATGCGGCCGTGCGCGCATTCGTCGCCGGCGGCGGTCGCGGCGCAAATGTCACCGTGCCGTTCAAGCTCGACGCCTTCGCGCTGGCCGACGAGCGCAGTGAGCGAGCGCAGGCCGCGGGTGCGGTCAACACGCTGAAGTTCGACGGCGGCCGCATCTATGGCGACAACACCGACGGCGTCGGGCTGGTGCGGGATATCGTCGCGAATGCCGGCGTGGCGGTCGCCGGCGCGCGCGTGCTGCTGCTCGGCGCCGGCGGCGCCGCGCGCGGCGTGATCCTGCCGCTGCTCGAGCAGCGGCCCGACCAGATCGTGATAGCGAACCGTACGGTCTCGCGCGCCGACGCGCTGGTCGACCAGTTTTCCGCCGCGGAGGGCCGCTTGTCGGCCGCCGCCTTTGGCGCCGTGGCGGGTGGCTTCGATATCGTGATCAACGCGACCTCGGCCAGCCTGTCGTCCGAGCTGCCGCCGGTGCCGGCGTCGGCATTCACGACCGCGACCTTTGCCTACGACATGATGTACGGCCCCGCGCCGACGGTGTTCATGCAGATGGCCGCAGCGCAGGGCGCGCGCGTGCGCGATGGCCTGGGCATGCTGGTCGAGCAGGCCGCCGAATCCTTCTTCCTCTGGCGCGGCGTGCGCCCCGATACCGCACCGGTCTACCAGTGGCTGCGGGAGCAGTTGTGAGCCGGCGGCGCACTTTCCTGCTGTGGATCGTCGGCGTGCCGCTGGCGCTGGTGCTGCTGTTGCAGGCCTGGTATTTCATCCATATCTGCTGGTGGGTCAACCACAACCCGAGCTCGACCGCCTTCATGCGCGAGCAGCTCGAGCGCCTGCAGGAAAAAAACCCGAAGGCGACGCTGAAGCACCAGTGGGTGCCGTACAACCGGATCTCGAACCACCTGAAGCGCGCGATCATCGCCGCCGAAGACGCCAACTTCGCCGAGCATGAAGGCGTTGACTGGGAGGCGCTGCAAAAGGCCTACGAAAAGAACGCGAAAAAAGGCAAGGTGGTGCGCGGCGGCTCGACCATCACCCAGCAGCTGGCGAAGAACCTGTTCTTGTCCGGCGAGCGCAGCTATGTTCGCAAGGCACAGGAGATGGTGATTACCTACATGCTCGAGGCCATGATGGACAAGCGCCGCATCTTCGAGATTTACCTGAACGTGGTCGAATGGGGCAATGGCGTGTTCGGATGCGAGGCGGCGTCGCGCAAATACTTCGGCAAGCCGGCCGCCGCGCTCGATCAGGGCGAGGCTGCGCGCCTGTCGGTGATGCTGCCGAACCCGCGCTTCTTCGGCCGCCATCTTGACTCGAACTACCTCGCGCGCCGCTCGGCGCTGATCCTGATGCGGATGAATGGCGCGGATTTGCCCTGAACCTGAGGACGGGCGGCATCAATCCTTGCCTGCTCCTGCGCAAAAAAAGTAAACTCTCGGTGTTTTGAACAACGGAGACACCCCTTGGGCAGTCCCACCTCACCTCATCGACCGTCGACTGGCGGCCCGTCTTCAAGCTGACGCTTTCCCTGAATGCGTGCCGCTTGCCGGGTCCGTCGACGGCGAGCGGGCGCATGGCCATCAATGGCCGCGCTCCCTGAAAAGTAACGAAATGTCATCTGCGTGCGCATGCGCCGCAGGCATGCCGCAGACTTGCGGCCGGGAGAGCTGATGATCAATGTATTCGTGCTGCAGAACGGCCGGCTCAGCCAGGTCAATATCGAGACGCGCGCCGACCTCGAGCGCGCTTCTCCGATCTGGGTGGACCTGACCGACCCCAGCGACGAGGAGCGCGACTGGGTGCGCGGCATCTACGGCGTCACGCTGCCAGACGAAGACGATGTGAAAGACATCGAGGCGTCGGCGCGTTATTACGAAGCTGACAACGGTGACCTGCACCTGCGTTCCGACTTCCTGCTCGAGGAAGACGAAGGCGAGTCGCGCGTGGTGACCGTGGCCTTCATTCTCGCGAAGAACATGCTGTTCTCGATGCACAGCGATGACCTGCCGGTGTTCCGGCTGGTGCGCATGCGCGCGCGCTCGCGACCGGGCTCGATCGGCGACTTCAAGGATGTGCTGCTGGACCTGTATGCAACCGACGTCGAATATTCGGCCGACGCGCTCGAAGGCATTTACCAGAACCTCGAGGAAGTCAGCCGCAGCGTGTTGCAAAAGGAATTCAGCGACGCCGACGCCGCTGAATCGCTGTCGGCGATGGCGCGCGAGGAAGACTTGAACGGCCGCATCCGCCGCAACATGATGGATACGCGCCGCGCGGTCAGCTTCATGATGCGCGGCCGGCTGCTCAATTCCGACCAGTTCGACGATGCGCGGCAGATTCTGCGCGACATCGAATCACTCGATGGCCACACCGCGTTCCTGTTCGAAAAGATTAACTTCCTGATGGATGCGACCGTCGGTTTCATCAACATCAACCAGAACAAGATCATCAAGATCTTCTCGGTCGCCTCGGTCGCCTTCCTGCCGCCGACGCTGATCGCGAGCATCTACGGCATGAACTTCCGCATCCTGCCGGAATTGAACTGGTCCTTTGGTTATCCGTTCGCGATCGCGCTGATGCTGGCGAGCGCGGTGACGCCGTTCTGGTACTTCAGGCGCCGTGGCTGGCTGAAATGAAAAAAGGCGTGCACTGCACGCCTTTTTTTTCGTCGATGCTTTGGCTTAGCCGTTCAGCTTCGCAAATGCCCCGCGTGCCGCTGCAATCGTCTCGTTGATGACCGCATCGGTATGCATCGCCGACACGAAGCCCGCTTCGAAAGCCGACGGCGCGAGGTAGACGCCGGCGTCCAGCATCGCGTGGAAGAAGATGTTGAAGCGCGCCTTGTCGCAGGCCATCATCTGCGCATAGTTTTCCGGCAGCTTCTTAGTGAAATAGAGGCCGAACATGCCGCCGACCGCATCCGCGCAGAAGGCTTCGCCGGCCTCCTTCGCGGCGGCCGTGAGGCCGTCGGCCAGCTTCTTCGTCTGCGCGCCGAGCTGCTCATAGAAGCCCGGCTGCTGGATGATCTTCAGCGTGCTCATGCCGGCCGCCACCGCGACCGGATTGCCTGACAGCGTGCCGGCCTGGTAGACCGAACCCAGCGGCGCCAGATGCTTCATCAAGTCGGCGCGTCCGCCGAAGGCCGCCACCGGCAGCCCGCCGCCGATCACCTTGCCCAGCACCGTCATGTCCGGGCGGATGCCATACAGCGATTGCGCGCCGCCGAGCGCGACGCGGAAACCCGACATCACTTCGTCGAACATCAGCACGGCGCCATGCTTCGTGCACAGCGCGCGCATCGTCTGCAGGAACGCCGGGGTGGCGCGCAGCAGGTTCATGTTGCCCGCGACCGGCTCGACGATCACCGCGGCGATGCGGTCGCCGGTTTTGGCGAACACATCTTCCAGCTGCGCGCAGTCGTTGTAGTCGAGCACCAGCGTGTGCTTCGCGAAATCTTCCGGCACGCCGGACGAGGTCGGGTTGCCGAAGGTGAGCAGGCCGCTGCCGGCCTTCACCAGCATCGAGTCCGCATGGCCGTGGTAGCAGCCTTCGAACTTGATCACCAGGTCGCGCCCGGTCGCGCCGCGCGCAACCCGCAGCGCGCTCATCACCGCCTCGGTGCCGGACGACACCAGCCGCACCTGCTCGATCGTGGGCACGAGCTTGCAGATCTCCTCGGCCATCAGGATCTCGCCTTCGGTCGGCGCGCCGAACGACAGGCCGTTCGCGGCCGCCGCCTGCACCGCGCGGATCACGTCCGGATGCGCATGGCCGACGATGGCCGGGCCCCAGGAGCCGATATAGTCAATGTAACGCTTGCCGTCCGCGTCCCAGAAGTGCGGGCCTTCGGCGCGGGTGATGAAACGCGGCGTGCCGCCGACCGAGCGGAAGGCGCGCACCGGGGAGTTCACGCCGCCGGGCGTGCTGCGCTGCGCGCGAGCGAACAGGGTATCGTTGTTGGACACGTTGGCCTCTCTTGTCTCTTGAATCCGGGGGAAAAGGTCAGGGGGCGTCGCTGCCGTTGCCGGCGTCCGCTTCGCGCGCCCAGAAATAACGGTCGGGCACCAGCTTGCCCATGCCGAGCCGCTGCGCATTGCCCAGCGCGGCATTGGTAAACTCTTCCGCCTCGACGACGGCTTCCGGCACGTCAAGTCCGTTGGCGAGCATGGCGGCGACTGTCGCCGACAGCGTGTTGCCGGCGCCGATGAAGGGGCCGGCCTGGCGCTGCCAGCTGTCCTTGCGCACCAGGCCGTCGCTGCCGAACAGCGCGTTGGCCACGTCGTGCGCGTCGCCCGGCATGCCGGTGACGAGCACGAATTCGCAGCCGAATTCGACCAGCTGCATCGCATCGACCTCGAGCATGTCCTCGTCGCTGGCGTCGCGCCAGGTCTCGGCCAGTCGCGCCAGTTCGTCGGCCGACACCTGCAGCAGCGTGGTCTGCGGCACCAGCAGTTCGCGCAGCGCCAGCAGCAATTCCTCGTCGACGTCCTGCGCCGGCAGCGTGGTGGCGAACGGGTCGAGCACCAGCGGTATTTCCGGATAGTCGGAGACGATCTCGGCGATCACGGAAATCGCTTCGATGCTTCCCACATAACCGACCTTGAGGGCGGCCACCGGCATGTCCTCGAGCAGCGCGCGCGCCTGGTCCGACACCCATTCGGGATCGATCTCCTGCAGGTCTTCCGTGCCGGTGGTGTCGCCGACCGACAGCGCGGTGAGCACCGACAGGCCGTGACAGCCCATCGCGGCAAATGCGGCAAGGTCGGCCTGAATGCCGATCGCACCGACCGGGTCGGCAATGCCGAAGGTCAGGACGAGCGGGGAAGTTTGGTTTTGCACTGGGAAAGCATTAAGATACCTGGCTGTGCATTTTACTTTAAGGGCTGTACCGTGAGTGACAACAAGACAACCGGACAAGAATTCAAGACCTGGATGTGCCTGATTTGCGGCTGGGTGTACGACGAGGAAGCCGGCCTGCCGGAAGAAGGCATCGCCCCGGGTACCCGCTGGGAAGACGTGCCGATGAACTGGACCTGCCCGGAATGCGGTGCGCGCAAGGAAGACTTTGAAATGGTCGTCATCTGACCCGTTTCTCCTGTTGTGCTGTCGCGGACCGGTTCCGGTTCGCGCATCCTTCCTGCCTGTCCCGCCGGGCTTGAGCGAATACTGGATGCATCGCTCGACCTCCGCAAATCCTCTCTCATGCCTTGTCTATTGGCCTTGTTGCCGGCGCCTGCGGAAAACGCCCCCGGCCCGCGCCGAACTGTGGCCTAAATACCGACGCAGCACGATGTTTGACTTTTCATCGTATTAAGACGTTGCCATTTTTGTTACATTGCGCGCCGTTGCATGACTTCGTTCAACGGGTGCGGCGATGGCAGCTTCGCAAATCGGTTCGGAAGTACTGGTCATTGATGACAGCAGCACGATACGTCGCTCTGCTGAAATCTTCCTGTCGCAAGCGGGCCATCCGGTCATCCTTGCGGTCGACGGCTTTGCCGCGCTGTCGCTGATCGCCGAGCGCCGCCCCGTACTGATCTTCTGCGACATCCAGATGCCCCGGCTGGACGGCTTCCAGACCTGTGCGCTGATCCGCGCCAGTCCGGCGAGCGCGCACATTCCGGTGGTCATGCTGTCCTCGCGCGACGGGCTGTTCGATCGCGCACGCGGCCTGCTCGCCGGTGCGACTGCCTACCTGACCAAACCCTTCACGAAAGACAGCCTGCTGCGGGCCGTGCGCGACCATGCGCTGTTGCCGCCAGCGGCTGCCTGACGTCCTGTCACCGAAACCCTGCCGCGGAACCTCCATGCCCATCAAGCACATCCTTGTGGTCGATGACTCGCCGACCGAGCGCCATTTCCTGTCCGACCTGCTGACGCGGCACGGCTACAGCGTCAGCACCGCCGACTGTGCCGAAGCCGCGCTGCAGCAGGCGCGGCAGAACCCGCCGCAGCTGATCCTGATGGATGTCGTCATGCCCGGCCAGAACGGTTTCCAGGCCACGCGCGAGATAGCGCGCGACCCGGCCATCAGCGGCGTGCCGGTCATCATCTGCAGCAGCAAGCAGCAGGAAACCGACCGCATCTGGGGATTGCGCCAGGGCGCGCGCGATTACCTGGTCAAGCCGGTCGATCCCGCCGACCTGCTGCAGCGGGTCGCCGCACTGTCGCGCGCATCCGCCTGAGCGCCGGGTGGAGCCGCTCGCTTCCCACAGGCTGCGCGACTTCCAGCAGCAGCTGTCGCGTCGCCTGCAGCAGGTCGCCGACCTGCAGGGCGCGACGCAGGATTGCGTGGCCGGTGCGACGGCTGCGCGGCACTGGCTGTTCGATCTGGCGTTCATTGCCGAAGTGATCGCCGTGCCTGCCATCACCGCCGTGCCGTTCACCCGTCCCTGGTATCTCGGGCTGATCAACCATCGCGGTGACCTGGCTGGCGTGATCGACCTTGACGGTCTGACAGGGGCATCGGTCGCACCGCCGCGCGACGGCGATCGCCTGCTGTTGCTGTCTTCGTCACTGCCTGTGCGTTGCGCGCTTCGCGTCGCGCAACTCGGCGGCACGCTCGATCGCGCGAGCCTGCGCGAGCTGGCGCCCGACACCGCTCTGCCTGCATGGGGATCGGCAAGCTACGAAGACGCCGCCGGCACCCGGCGCCACTGGCTCGACATCGCAGCGTTGCTGCGCGACCCCGCCTTCATCGACATCAGCTGCTGCTGATGTCACGTCAATTCATCTCGTTACCGGAGCATCGCATGCAACCAGACCTGCGCCATGAACTGATGGCCGAGCCCGCCGCTTCCCGTCTCGACTGGCTGCGCGATCTGCGGGCGGCCGCGGCGGCGCGCGTGCGTCGTCGCAGCATGCAGGCGCTGCGACGCTGGCCGCTGCCGGCCGTGCTGCGCGCGCTGCAGGCGATGCTCGTGCTGTCGCTGCTGGCCTTCGCGGCGCTGGCGTGGCTGTATGCGGACCGTACCGTCACGGCCGCGCTGAACACCCAGGTCGCCGGTGAACTGGTGATGCATTCGCAGCGGCTCGGCAAGGCAGCGCCGAATGCGATCCAGGGCAATCAGGATGCGTTCCGGCAGCTCGAGCAAAGTCGTGCCGAAATCAATCGCGCGCTTGGCCTGCTGACCGGGGGCGGCGACTGGTCCGGGCGCAGTCTGCCGGCAGCCGACGCCGCGCTGCTGGCGCGCGTCCATGCGATCCGGCACGCATGGCAGCAGACCGACCGCTCGGCCGCGCAGATCCTTTCGCTGGAAAAACAGCTGGTCGGCTTTCGTGGCGCGCTGAAGACGTTGAACAGGCTCAATCCGGTGTTGCTTGAACTGGCCGAGCAGGTCGCGACGCTGTCCGCGCAGAACGGCGCGTCGCCGCGCGAGGTCGCGGCGGCCGGCCAGCTGGTGATGCTGACGCAGCGGCTCGGCAAGAGTGCGAACGAATTCCTCACGCCCGACGGCATCAACCAGGACACCGCCTTCCTGCTCGGCCGTGACGCCGGCACCTTTCAGGACATCATGAACGGCTTTGCCGGCGGCAGCGCGGTGCTGCGGCTGCCGCCGACGGCCAGCGCCGACGCGCGCGCGCGGCTGTCGGAACTGCAAGCCGCATTCGCGCGCTACCAGCGCGAGCTGTCCGGGATACTCGGCAACCTCAGACAGTTCATCGCCGCCAAGGAGGCCGAGCGGCGCATCTTCGCCGACAACGAGGCGCTGCGCGAAAGCCTGCTGGCGTTGCAGCAGGACAGCCGCGCCGGCGAGAGCGGCGGCTGGATGCGCTGGGCGATCGGTGCGCTGGCGGTGCTGGCACTCGCGCTCGGGCTGCTGTGGTCGGCGCTGCAGTTGCGGCACGGCCGGCTGCGCGCTGCGGTGGCAGAGCAGGCGCGCGCGGATGCCGAAAGGCAGCGGCAGCAGGCGCAGGCCGATGAAGAACAGGCGCGCTGCGTGAACCAGCAAAATCAGGCCGCGATATTGCGGCTGATGAACGAGCTGCAGGCGGTCGCCGAGGGCGACCTGACCGCACAGGCGACCGTCTCCGAGGACATCACCGGCGCCATCGCAGACTCCATCAATTTCACGCTGGAAGAGCTGCGTCATTTGTTGGGCAAGGTGCGCGGCACCGCCACGCACGTCGCCGCCTCCTGCGCCGGCGCGCGCAACATTTCCGGCGACCTGCTGGCGCTGGCGGCGCGCCAGTCGGACGAAATCCAGCAGACCGGTGATGCGGTGCTGCGGATGACAGCGCAGATCCGGCAGGTGTCGCATGCGGCGGCTGAGTCGGCCGATGTTGCGCAGGCCTCGGTGAATGCGGCCGCACGGGGCGAGGCGGCGGTGCAGGAGGCGATCGCCAGCATGCAGCAGTTGCGCGAACAGGTGCAGGAGAGCGCCAAGCGCATCAAGCGGCTGGGCGATTCGTCGCTCGAGATCGGCGACATCATCGACCTGATCGCCGGCATCACCGAGCAGACCCATGTGCTGGCGCTGAATGCCGCGATCCAGGCGGCGTCGGCCGGCGAGGCGGGGCGCGGCTTTGCGGTGGTCGCCGAGGAGGTGCAGCGGCTGGCCGAGCGCTGCGGCGACGCCGCGCGCCAGAGCGCGCAGCTGGTCAAGGCCGTGCAGGTCGATGCACAGGAGGCCGTAGCGGCAATGGAGCGCTCCACGCAGCGCGTGGTCGACGGCGCGCGCCGCTCCGACAGCGCCGGCGCCGCGCTGGCCGAAATCCGCCGCATCTCGCATCACCTGGCCGACCTGATCGGCGGCATCTCGGCTGCGGCCGGCGAGCAGGCCACGCTGGCCGACCGTGTCGCGCACAATATCGACAGCATTCTTACTGTCACCGAGCACACGCGGCAGGGTACGCAGATGACGGCTGCGTCGGTGCAGGAACTCGAGGCGCTGGCCGGCGAGCTCGACAGTGCGATCGGCCGCTTCCGCATCGGGAACTGACCGCGTGCGCGCCATGCAGCAGGAGGGCGGGACAGGGGGCGCGGCGCAGGCGGCATCGCAGGTGCTGGCTGCCGCGATTGCGTCATCGCTGGCACGCACAGCAGCGTTGCTGCGCGCGGCAGCGTGCGGCGAGGTCGACGGCAGCGCAGCTGACGACACAGTGCGGCTGTTGCAGGAGGTCGCGGGCGCGCTTGCGTTCGCGCAGCAGCCGGCAGCTGCAGCGCTCGTGCGGCTGATGCAGGCGCAAATGCAGTGCGCCGGCCTCGCTGACCCGGCTGGCGTCGCACGGCATGCCGACGCCGCACAGGCACTGCAACGTTGCGTCGCTTACGCGCTCGGGTGCGCGCAGCGCCAGTGCGAACCGTGCGCCGCGCGGCTCCTGCGCTGCTGGCGGCAGATTGCTGCGCTCGGCGGTGGAAGCGACGTTTCTCCGGCCGCATTGCCGTCGCTGCAGCCGACGGCTGATCTGCCGCCGTTGCCTTCGGTGTCCCTCTACGGCGACCCGCTAGCCGATGCCGAACGCGCGCTGCTGATCTGCCTGCGGACAGAGGGCGACGCCGTGCCCGGCGATGCCGCGCAAGCGTTCGCCGGTGCCGTCGCGATGGCTGCCGCCGGCGCGCAGCCGGACCACGAGCGCGCGTGCTGGCTGGCCTTGCATGCGTGGCTGCAGGAGCTGGCTGCAGCGGACGGCGTGCCGTTCGCCGCCGGCAAGCGCTTTCTTGCCGCGACGCTCAGGGCGCTGCGACACCGGCAGGACGCGGGGCTGCCCGATCTGCTGGAGCCGCTCGTGCGCGACGCCTTGCGGATGCTGTCGGGGCGAACCTTGCAGACAACGGCGGCGCAGTCCGTCGCGCGGCTGTTCCGGCTCGACGAGCAGTCAGGCGAGCAACCAGCGGATGACGGCGCCGCGCCGCAGGATGACGCTGCGCCGGCGTCCTTCGCGGCGGCAGTCGCCGCCCGCATTGCCGAACTCGAACAGGATGGCGCGCGCCTGCTGGACCCGGCCCTCTGGCAGGCCCTGGCCGCCGACGCGGCGTGGGTGTCGTGTGTGTCGGAGCTCGCCGATCCTCTGGCCCGCCTCGCGCAACGCGTGCCGCAAATGCAGGACGATCGCCAGCGCGAACTGCTGGCCGCGCTGCTGGTGGAATTGCACGCATGGACGGAAGAGGGCGGCGGCTGTGCTGCCGCGCTGATCGCCATCGTCGATCTTGCCGGCGACGCCGAGCCGGCGGTCGCCGGCATCGCGCTGCACAGGCATCAGCAGGCGAGCGGCGCGCGGCGGCGTCTGGCGGCGCTGTGCGGCGCAATGCGCGCGGAGCTGGACACTGCCGAGCAGCCGCTGGAAGCCGCGTGGCAGGGCGGCGATTGGGCGCAGGCCCGGCAGGCAGTCGGCGATGTGCTGGCGCGTGTCGCGGGCGCGCTGGCCGTCACCGGCCTGCAGGCCGAGTGCGACGCCGCGAATACGCTGCGCGCAACGCTGGCTGCCTGCGCCGACGAAGCTCCCCGTGCCGTGCTGGCCGAATTCGCCAGCGCATGGGTCGGCCTGGCGTCGGCGCTGGCGATCCTGCCATTCCGTTCGGACGCGCCGACGCACGGTACGACACCGGACGGCCGCGCGCCGACCGCCATTGCCGGCGAAGCGCGCGACCGGCTGCAGTCGATCTTCATCGACGAGGCGGCCGGTTACCTGCACAGCCTGCGCCGCATCGCGCTGCCGTGTGACGGGCAAGACGCGGCGGCGGCACAGCGTGCGGCGCATACGCTGGCCGGCTGTTCGGCGACCATCGGCCTGCCGGCGATGGCCAGCCTGGCACTGGCGCTGGAAAGCCATCTCGCATCCGGCGGCTGGCGACGGGGCAATGCGCTGCTGGCCGAGACGGTCGATGCGCTCGACCGGATGCTCGCCGATTTCATCGGGTGCGGACAATGCGACGCGCAAGCGGAACTGCTGTTGCGTCTGCGCGCCGGGGTTGCCGCGCCGCTCGACAGCGAATGCGTCGATACGCCGGACGACCGCAGGCTGCCCGACGCTGGCGGCGTGCATCACGAAGCGGGTGCCGGTGCGGACGAGCCGACTGGCGGCCGCATCGAATCCGGCGATGCGGCCGCCACCGGCGTGGCCGCCGGCGTCGACGACAGCGTACAGTCGACCGGCGCTGCGGTCGCACAGGTGCTGCCTGCGCGCGAGGCACTGCTTGCGCTTGCGCAGGTGAAGGCGCTGCCATTCCCTGCGTCCGCCGCCGACGACCTGTCGTCGCAGGAATTGCTCGCGACCTTCCGCGAAGAGGCGGCCGACCTGCTGCCGCAACTTGAACTGGCGCTGGATGCGTGGCAGCAGCATCCGGACGACAGCGAGCCGCCGGCACAGTTGCTGCGCCTGTTGCATACGCTGAAGGGCAGCGCGCGCATGGCGGGCCGGCTGGCGCTGGGCGACGCTTTTCACGACACGGAAGCCGACGTTGCCACGCTGGCGCGGCAACCGGCAGCCGTGGTGTTGCGCGCATTGCCGGAACTGCAGGCGCGCTTCGATGGCTGGCTGCAGGGGAGCATGCCAGACGCGCCGCAGGCAGCGGACACGCCCGCTGTCGTGCGGGCCGATACCGGGGGTGACGCATCGCAGGCCGCAATGGCGAAGTGCGCCGCCGATGCCGCCGGCGTTGCGCAGGACGTCGGCTGCGTTCCGACTGGCCGACGCCTTGCGCCCCCGGCAGCCGCCTCGTCGCCGCAGCTGCGCGTCAGCGCCGAGCGGCTCGCGCGCGTGGCCGACGGCGCGGCGGGACTGTGGGTTGGCAATGTCGGCATCGCCGATGCGGCGCAGGAACAGCGTCAGGCCGTCGCGTCGCTGTCGGAGGATCTCGCCCGCCTGCGCGCGCAGCTGCGCGAACTGGAGATCGAGGCCGAGTCGCGCATCGTTGCGCATGCGTCGCCGGGCGGCGACGCCGGTTTCGATCCGCTCGAGTTCGATCGCTACACGCGGCTGCACGAACTCACGCGCCTGATGGCGGAAAGCCTTGCCGACCTCGCTGGCACACAGCGCGGGCTGGCGCGGCAGGTCGAGCGGCTTGCGTCGGCCGCGTCCGCGCAGGCGCGTGACTTGCGCCGCTTCGGGCTGGATCTGCAGGCGATGCGCTCGCAGCCGTTGCGCGCTGCCGAGCCGCGCCTGCGCCACCTGCTGCGGCAGGCAGCGCAAGAGGCCGGACGCGAGGCCGCGCTGGCGCTCGCCGGCGGCGACGTGGAAATCGAGCGCAGCCTGCTCGACCGGCTGGCCGGGCCGCTCGGCCACCTGCTGCGCAACGCGGTCGTGCATGGCATCGAAGCGCCGGCGCAGCGCATCGCGCGGGGCAAGCCGCCGACAGGCACGGTGACGCTCGGCGCTGCGCTGGCCGGCAGCGAACTGCGCCTGTGGCTGCAGGACGATGGCGGCGGCGTCGATCTGGCACGCGTGCGCAGCCGCGCCAACGCGGCCGGCCTGCTCGGCGCGGATGACGAACCCGATGACGCCGCACTGGCCGCGCTGATCTTCGCTCCGGGATTCTCGACCGCCAGCGAAGTCACCGCTCTGGCCGGGCGCGGCATCGGCATGGACGCGGTGCGTGCCGAACTGCAGGCGCTGGGCGGGCGCATCACGGTTGACAGCGTCGCGGGGCAAGGCTGCCGCTTCACGCTGACCGTGCCGGTGGCGCTGGCCAGCCTGCCGGTGCTGCTGGCGATGGCGGGCACGCGCCGCATCGCGCTGCCGGCCGCGCTCATCGTGCAGGTGGTGCAGCCCCGGCCGGCACAGGTTGAACGCGATGCGAACGGCCGGTGGCTGGCGTGGCGCGACGGGCGGCTGGCGTTGCGGCATCTCGGCGAGGCGCTCGGCGAGCGCAGCAAGCTGTTTGCCGGCGACGCCGACCGGCTTCCGGTGGTGATCGTCGAGGAGGGCGAGCGGCGGCTGGCTTTGCAGCTTGACAGCATGCTCGGGCAGCGCGAGCTGATGCTCCGGCATCCCGGCCCGCAACTGGCGCAGGTGCCGGGAATGACGGGCGCGACGCTGCTGGGCGATGGCAGCATTGCGCTGATCATCGACCCTTTCCGCTTGCCCGACACACCGCCGGCCGTGGCCGGCGCCGAGCCCGAAAGGCCGCTGGTGCTGGTGGTCGATGATTCACTGACGGTGCGGCGCGCGAGCCAGCGGCTGCTCGAACGCCACGGCTATGCGGTCGCGCTGGCGCGCGACGGTCTCGAGGCGCTGGAGAGGCTGGCAGAGCGCCGGCCGGCGGCGCTGCTGCTGGACATCGAGATGCCGCGCATGGACGGTTTCGAGCTGCTGGCCGCGCTGCGCGCCGATGCCGGCCTGAGCGACCTGCCGGTGGTGATGATCACCTCGCGCATCGCCGGCCGGCATCGTGAGCGGGCGCAGCAGCTGGGCGTGCTGGGCTACCTCGGCAAGCCTTTTGACGAGGAAGTCCTGCTGGCCATGCTTGCGCGCCTGCAAGGTGCTGCGCGGCTGGCGGCCTGACGGCGGCCGCGGCAAAAGCGGCAGCGGCGGCCTCGGGCGCGCTTGCCTGCGCATCGGGAAAAACGGATCAGGGAGGCGCAATGAAAGTCGACTGGAAAGCCAACCGGAAGAACACCGGCCTCAAGCGCGCGCATGACGTGATCGCGCTGGTGCTGCAGGGCGGCGGCGCGCTCGGCGCATACCAGGCTGGCGCGTTCGAGGAACTGTCCGCCACCGAATGCGAGCCCGATTGGGTGGTCGGCGTATCGATCGGCGCGATCAATGCCGCGATCATCGCTGGCAACCCGCCAGCGCGCCGCGTCGAGCGGCTGGCCGAGTTCTGGCACCGGGTATCGTCAGGCACCGCGCAATTCGGCGACCCGACGTCGCTGATGCCATGGCTGCGTGCGCTGACCGAGAATGGCGAGCAGCGCGGCGCGCTGAACCAGTTCAGCGCCTGGCATGCGGCCTGGCTCGGCATACCGGGCTTTTTCCAGCCGCGCATCCCGCCGCCGCCGTTCCAGCCGCCGGGCACGCCCGGTGCGCTCAGCCTGTACGACACCGAGCCGCTGCGCGCGACGCTGGAAGAACTGGTCGATTTCGACCTGATCAACGACGGGGCGATCCGGCTGTCGCTGGGCGCGGCGAATGTGCGCAGCGGGAATTCGCACTATTTCGACAGCGCGCAGACCCGCATCGGGCCCGAGCACGTGATGGCCAGCGGTGCGCTGCCGCCGTCATTTCCGCCGGTCGAGATCGACGGCGAGCTGTGGTGGGACGGCGGCATCGTGTCGAACACGCCGCTGCACCATGTGCTCGACCTGCGTGACGACGACCAGAGCCTGCTGGTGTTCCAGGTCGACCTGTTCAGCGCGCGCGGCGACCCGCCGCGCAACTTCGACGACGTGCTCAAGCGTCACAAGGACATCCTGTATTCGAGCCGCACCCGCTACAGCAGCAACATGGTGGCCGAGCTGACCAACACCCGCTGCGCGATCGCGGAGTTGCTGGCGGAGCTGCCGGAACGACTGCGCGATCATGCGGCCGCACGCTTCCTGAAGGATTTCACCGAGGTTGCGCCGCTGGATATCGTGCACCTGATCTACCGGCAGGGGCCGTACGAGCGCGAGTCGAAAGATTACGAATTTTCACGCGCGACCGTGCTCGAGCGCTGGGAAGCCGGCCGGCGTGATTTGCGCGACACGCTCGCGCATCCGGACTGGCTCAAGCGCGCCGGTCGGGACGCCGGCGCGACGCAGTACGACCTGACGCGCCACAGCCGCCCGGTCAGCGGGACGGCCGAGTAGTGCGGCACTATTTCTTCACGACTGCATAGCGTTCCAGCGTGCGCTTCCTTGCCTCATCGTGCGCGACGATCGGGCGCGGATAGTCGGCGCCCAGCGCCACACCGGCCATCTGCAGCGTCAGCTCCGGCGCCAGCCAGGGCGCATGCACGTATTTCGGGTCGAGCTTCGCCAGTTGCGGCAGGTAGCGTTTGATGAACTTGCCGTCCGGATCGAACTTTTCCGACTGCGTGACCGGATTGAAGATGCGGAAGTAAGGCTGCGCATCGCAGCCTGAGGATGACGCCCATTGCCAGCCGCCGTTGTTGGCGGACAGGTCGAAGTCATTCAGCTGGCGCGCGAAATACGCTTCGCCGCGGCGCCAGTCGATGCCGAGATCCTTGATCAGGAAACAGGCGGTGACCATGCGCAGCCGGTTGTGCATGTAGCCGCTGCGGTTGAGCTGCAGCATTGCCGCGTCCACCAGCGGGTAGCCGGTGCGTCCCTCGCACCAGGCGGCGAAGGCGGCGTCGGCGTCCGGCCCTTCTTCCCAGCCGATGCGATCGTATTCCGGTTTGAACGACGCGCCGCCGGCCACCTGCGGATGATGGTGCAGGATCATGAAATAAAACTCGCGCCAGACCAGTTCCGACAGCCAGACCGCCGCGCCGTCGGCGCCGCTGCCCGAGCGCAGCGCGTCCATGGCGTGACGGGCGAGTGCGCGGATCGACACCGTGCCGAAGCGCAGGTGCACCGACAGGTAGGACGGGCCTTTCACCGCCGGATAGTCGCGTGCCTTGCCATAGCGCGCGATGCGCGGCAGGAAGTCGTCGAGCAGCGCCTGCCCGCCGGACATGCCGGACGGCAGGTTCAGCGCGGCAAGGTCGCAGTCCTCGAAGCCGAGCTGCACCAGCGTGGGCATGTCGAGTCCGGCAGGCGCAGCCAGCTGTCCGGCCGCCGGTGTGCAGTCGAAATGCGGCAGCAGGCCACTGTCGAGGTCACCGGCAGGCAGCTGGAATTTTTTCAGCCACGCATTCTTGTACGGCGTGAAGACCGAGAACGGCTTCGCGGACAGCGACAGCACCTCGTCCTTTTCGAAGATCACCTGATCCTTGAAGCTGAGGAAAGTCCGGCCGGCGCCTGCAAGCGCCGCCTGCACCGCCTGGTCGCGCGCGACCGCCGCCGGCTCGTAGTCATGGTTGCAGAAGACCGCGTCAACGCCCAGTTCCTGCGCGAGCTGTGGAATGGCATCGGCCGCGCGCGCGTGGCGGACGATCAGGCCGCCGCCATCGGCGCGCAGCGCCGCATCGAGTTCCTCCAGGCTGGCGCGGATGAATGCGACGCGCCGGTCCAGCGTACCGGCGGCCTGGAGTGGCGCGAGGATGTCCTTGTCAAAAATGAAAGCGCAGTACACCTTCCTGCTGGCCGAAAGCGCATGGTGCAGTGCCGCGTGGTCGAAGTTGCGCAGGTCGCGCCGGAACCAGACCAGCGTGCTGTCGAATTTTTTCATGGGAATGACTCAGCGATAGTGCATCGGAGGAAGCCGGCAGTGTAGCGGCGCTTCGGGAGCTTCGTGCAAAGCTGCTAAAATGCAGGCATGGCCAAGCAAGGCAAGCCGCAATCTCCCTCGTCCTCCGCGCCCGGCGCGGACGCGACCGATTTTTCCTCAAAGACTCCCGAACTCCAGCTCGCCGATCACTTCCTGATTGCGATGCCGTCGATGCTCGACCCGATTTTCGGCGGCACCGTCGTCTACATCTGCGAGCACCATGCCGGCGGCGCGCTGGGGATGATCATCAACCGTCCGACCGACTTGACGATGGACGTGCTGTTCGAGCGGCTCGAGCTGTCGCTCGAGATCATGCCGCACGGCGCGTCGCCGGCCGGCAAGCCGGTGATGTTCGGCGGCCCGGTGCAGGTCGAGCGCGGCTTCGTGCTGCATGCGCCGGACGACAGCTTCACCTCGTCGCTGAACGTGTCCGACGAGGTCGCGCTGACCACCTCGCGCGACGTGCTCGAGGCCGTGTCCGAAGGCCATGGGCCGGAGCGGCTGATCGTCACGCTCGGCTGCGCCGGCTGGAGCGCCGGCCAGCTCGAAGACGAGATCCTGCGCAACGGCTGGCTGACCGTGCGCGCCGACCCGGCGATCATTTTCGACACGCCGATCGAGGAGCGCTTCGTCGCCGCGATGCACCTGCTCGGCATCGATCCGAGCCACCTGACCGGGGAAGCCGGCCATGCGTGAGGAAGCCCGGTTTCCTCCCGCATGAGCACGGTGATCGCATTCGACTTCGGCCTCAAGCGCATCGGCGTTGCCGTCGGCAATACGCTGCTGAAGCAGGCCACGCCGCTCGCGCTGATCGACGAGCCGACCAATGACGGCAAGTTCAAGGCCATCGGCGCGCTGCTCGGCGAATGGCAGCCCGACACGGTGGTGGTCGGCCTGCCGATGCATCCGGACGGCGCCGAGCACGAGATGAGCGTGCGCTGCCGCCGCTTCGCCAACCAGATCCACGGCCGCTACGGCATTCCCGCCGTGCTGGTCGACGAGCGCTACACGTCGGCGGTGCTGCAGCAGCAGCGCGGGCAGCACGTCGACAGCGACGCGGCCGCACTGATACTCCAACAATACTTTGACCAACATGATCCCTGCTGAACTCGACGCCGAAGCGCTGTACGCGCAACTGGAACAAGAGGTCGCGTCCGCCCTCGGCGGCACCGACAGGCTGGCGATCGTCGGCATCTATTCCGGCGG
>JACCEC011420653.1_pt1 | contig 40648 bp, 43 predicted proteins | sample 7450121 | NCBI WGS metagenome assembly JACCEC01 (sample SAMN15323455, study PRJNA562643) | freshwater metagenome | isolation source: river surface water | place: USA:Blue River Watershed | collected 2017-08-18 | reverse complement strand
GAGTTGAACACATTTTGAAACGTAATACTATGATTACTGGTGGAAATTATTATCCAGACGCATTTCAAAATCATCATTCAGTGCCATATGCGAGTTATAAACAACGAGCCGAGCGAATGGGTATTGAATTTGAACTAACTGTTGAAGATTTTGAAAAACTTATTTTGGAGAATTGTTACATTTGTGGAAAAAAAACTGACGAAAACCACACAAACGGCGTAGATCGGTTTGACAATGAACGAGGGTATACATTTCATAACTCCAATGCTTGCTGTGGTGAGTGCAATTGTATGAAAAAAGAGATTGATTACGATGTTTTGTTGGCACAGTTTAAAAAAATTTACGACAATACACTTGGAAAAGAAATGCCAAAACCAAGCGTAACTGTTACGAGTATACTTTCGCCAAATCTTGAAAAAATGACAAGACCTGAAGTAAAAGAATATCAACAGGAACAGAGAGAAGCAAAGCGAAAAGCTATCCGTGAAAAATATGCAGACGAAGAGTTTAAGAAACAACGCGCTGCCGAAATCGCAAAGAATCGTAGAAATGTTTGATAAAAAATGTTTTTTATATCAAATTAATTAATTAAAAAAAATAAAGTTTTGCAAAAGTTGTTTAAGCTTGAATACCGGTTTCTTACAAATAAGCATTTCCTCATATTTAAACCCTGTGCTTTTTGAATGGGCACAGCACCCTTTCGGGTGGGAATAGACTATATCTTAAGCGTTCGTTGAGAATGATTAGTTCTCTCGCGCCCATCAGCATTTAGTCGTTGAACCGCCTTCGTATCCTTATCATAGCAGACTTAGAAGACTGGCTGCGGATTGCCCTATAATATAAAACTTTTTACTGTACCTTATGTTGTTAGCATAAGCCACCGAGCAATTTCTTACACGGTTTAGTATTTTATACCTTGAGGGGTTTCCCGCAATTTGGAGATGTTGCCTTGTTTTATCAAGACTTGCATACCTTTTGGGTACACATTTGCTCGCTCTAAGCAAACGAGTAAGCCAAACCTGCCATTCCGGCCATGACACGTAAAATGTTGTAAGAGTAGGCATAGACGCGAACCTTGGCGGTGTTGGTTCCAGCAACGGTTCCGGATGACAGCACCAACTGGAGTGTGGCGTTATCGATTCTGGAGAAGTTGCAAGACCCGGAGGGCTGATGTTCCTCAGGTCTCAACGCGAAGGAATAAACGTTGATACCGGTATCGGGGGCACGAGTGTGGTGCTGGAAGGGCTGAACAACGTCGAAGTAAGAACCTTCTCTCTCAGAGATGCGGTCCTGGCCGTTAAGCTGGAGCTTAGCGGTGACGACGGGGTTCTCACCCCAGCAGTGGAGGTTGAGGGCAGTCTCAGCGAGCACGAAGGTGCCGGCATCGGAGAGCATGGAGCCGGAGGGAACAGAGCTGTCCTGGTTGAAGACGCCGGTAGCGTGCCAGTCCTGGGTGGTGGTGGCGTTGGTTCCGGAGACGAAGCCGTCGAGGGCGCCGGGCATCTGGAAGACACCGCCGGAGATGAAGGCATTGGCGCCGGAGGTCTCGGTGGGGCCGCCGAAGGCATGGATGGAAGGAGGGAGAGCATCAATGGCATCGGTGTAGTTGAAGGGCTGGGCACCGAGGACCTTGAAGAGAGTACTGTTGCCCTCGAGGGAAGCGCAGTAGTCGACGTTGGCGTCGGGCTGGACAACCCAGATGAGCTCCTTGCAAGGGTGGTTGAAGTTGATCTTGATCTTGTTAGAGGAAGATCCAACAGACTCGTCACCGGTGTACTGGAGCTGCTCGATGAGGTACTCGTGGGGGTTCTGAGCCATCTTTCTGCGCTCGTCGGTATCCAAGAAGATGAAATCAACGTAGATGGAGGCGGCGACGAGGGACTGCTGGTAGGCAGTGGTGACAGCCTGGGAAGAACTGCTGGCGATGTCAGTCAAAGACTTGACAGCCCACAAGCACTCACCAATAGGTCTGAAATCGATGTTAATCTTGACTTCGTGATACTGTACATCACATATACCCCACCTTTCGGTGTATTTATCGGCATTTTTGTATTGATTAACGTGTTACATACAAAAACCTGAGCCGGGGAGTAGACTATATCTTAAGCCTTCATTGGAGTTGATTAAACTCCTCAGACCCAATTCCGTTTAGTCGTTGAACCTTCATCATATTCTCATCATTGTGAACGTAGATGCTTGGCTGCGGATTGTCTATTTCAGAGGATTTTTTATTTTCCTCGTCATACGTGGCATTTTTACCATACCTGAGTTTCTTTCTCAGCCACATTAAACTTTCGTCTAATGCTTGGTAGCCATTACCGTCTTTAAGAGTTTCCCGCAATTTGAAATTGTTGCCGCTGTACTTAATGAACTACTAAAAATGGGAGGAGTAGTTCACTTAAGCACACGCGACTAGCATCTGAGGACGACTCAAAAAGTCGTTACGAGCCTCGAACGAATATTTCCCAAAGTAGTTCTCGTATACATTGGGTCGGATGCTTTTCTGCCCTACAGATTTCAAGGCAACAAGAGGAAGAGCAAGACCAGGGTTTCTGCAAAACCAGAAGAGGAGAGGAATGTAGAGGGTGGTCTCAGGAAGGGCCTTGCGGGGAGCGCAGACCTGTCCGGGGCCGCCGACGGCGGCGCAGGGGCCGTTGATGTCAGCGAAGAGGGGATCAGTGATGTAGGTCAACTGGGTGGTGTGACCGATCATCTTGTAGTAACCAGCCTGCTGCTCAGAAGAGAGGGTGAGCTGGTTCCAGATGTGCATCCAGTCACCATACTGGCGATCTATTCTCTGACCACCGATCTCGACCTCAACCTGGGCGATCAGCTGCTCACCGGGGTAATCCAACCAACGAGCATAAACAGGGCCGTTGGCATTGCCGCCGTTCATGGTCTGGTTAATCTCGGGGAGAGTAACCTGAACGTAGGTGCGGTAAGCAAGATCTCCGTTTCTGGAGATGGTGCAGGACACACGGCGACCAAAGTCAGCCTGACCGTTGAAGGTCTGCTCGATGGACTCCATGGCGAAGTTGGTGTGGCGTCTGTAGGACACCTTCCAGAAAGTGATCTCAGGGTTTCCAGTAAGGAAAACGTCTTGTGCGCCGTAGGCGACTAATTGCATTAAAGCTCCTCCCATTTTTTTTATATAATCCCAAAACATAATTTCTCCTAAATCTGAGCGAATCTGCGCACAAAAATGTTGATTGCTCTACATTTCAACAGACTTTGAAACATCTCGTTCTAATATTATTTTCCAGCGATGTAGGGGTCGGATGCCCGGCAGAGTTGCACCCCTTGTAGGGATCGTATGCCCCTGGTTTACCCCCCGACACAGACTTTAGGGGCAAAAATATTGTATATTTTGATTGTAAACGATGCCGACAATTTGTAAAAAGGACACCTGCAGGAGCAAGGCAATTTACGGATATTGCTTCGGGAAACCCCTGTTTTGTTCGGCGCACCGCGAAGACGGATCGAAAAATACACGGATGTTGGCACCGCCCGACGTTGTGCAGCAGCAGCAAGAACAGCCGATCGAATGCGGCTCCTGTAAGTCCCACGATGTTCTGCCAAGATTTAAGGGATTGTGCAAGAGGTGTTATGTGAAAACCTATCCATCGGACCCATTGTCTCTGCAGTCTCTCTATAAATCGAAAAATGATATTATCCAAAAATTCATCGATTCCAAATTTGACGGATTTATTCACAAAAATTGTCTGAGCGAAATCCATATTAACGGCGTCCTGCTGCAAATTGTTTATTCCGAGGATGCTTTGTCGACAGAAGATGAAAAAAACATAGTTATCAGGTTTAATCCAAATAAATATGCGAACGGTAAGAACCCCATGTTGTACAAGAGGTTGCCGGAACTGGAAAAAGAAATTGCGCACCAATTCGAGAGAATTATTTCAGGGAAGAATTCTCTTCGATGAATTTCTCTAAATAGTCTTCCATAAAAATCTCTTTTTTGTCGCCGTGCAATTTTTGGAATATATATCGGTTATCTCTCTTTTTCACTTTCCACCCCGATTCGATCGAATTGTATATAAACAACATTTTGTGAACAGTTTTTGAATCCAGTTTTGTCAAGTCAATATTGGAGTGGATCATCGAGTAATATTTTTATTCTATCAGTTCACTAAAATTATACAATCTAAACGATCGATTTGACAATGCACTTAAAAAAATCTCTTCAATGGTATATTATTTAGGAAAAACCATGACCGACCCCCTTTTGAAAGACGACACCTCTCGCTACGTAATGTTTCCCATTCGTCACAATGATATCTGGAAAATGTACAAGAAACAGGTGGATTGTTTTTGGCGCGCGGAAGAGATCGATTTATCCAAAGATTTGAGCGATTGGGCAAAGTTGTCGCACGAAGAACAGTATTTTATTTCGATGGTTTTGGCATTTTTCGCAGCAAGTGACGGAATTGTTATGGAAAATTTGGCGACCCGTTTCATGGCCGACGTCCAGCTCTCAGAGGCGAGAGCATTCTACGGTTTCCAAATCGCCATCGAAAATATTCATTCCGAAATGTACAGCCTTTTGATTGAAACTTATATCAAAGACAAGGGAGAAAAAGACCGATTGTTCAGGGCCATCGAGACTTGTCCATCGATTACCAAAAAAGCCGACTGGGCACGCCGATGGATCGGTTACGGCACAGACGACAAATCTCTCGAAACCTTTGCCACCCGGCTCGTAGCTTTCGCTTGCGTCGAGGGAATATTTTTCAGCAGTAGTTTCGCCGCCATTTATTGGATCAAGAAACGCGGACTTATGCCCGGACTCACTCTCTCGAACGAGTTCATCAGTCGCGACGAAGCCTTGCACACCGAGTTTGCGGTGATGTTATACTCGAAACTGGAGGACAAACTCTCGAAAACTCAGGTAGCGGAAATTATCCGAGAGGCGGTGGAAATCGAAAAGGAGTTTATTACGGAATCGCTTCCGTGCCGTTTGATCGGGATGAATGCCAAATTGATGACTCAGTACATTGAGTTTGTGGGGGATCGTCTTTGTTTGCAACTCGGTGTTGACAAGATTTATAATAGTGCGAACCCATTTGACTTTATGGAACTGATCAGTTTGGAGAGCAAGTCGAACTTTTTTGAACGCACCGTGAGCGAGTATGCGATGGCGAATAAATCCGTCTCGTCAGATGTGTTTGAGCTCGTTTGCGAATTTTAAGGGGAACTACGTTCCCCTTTGACCCCTCCTTTTTTTTCATACAACCGTGTTATAAAAAATTTTATATTTTTTACAACAAAAAATCAGCGAAGAGGAAGGATTTAAAGGAAACCTTAGGTTTTCTTTTAAATGCACACTGACACATTAAAATCAATACCATACACGGCAATTTCGTTGTCTGTCATCGGACGACTTATTTTCATGTTTCTCTTATACAAAAACAAAAGTACAAACAGTTTGTCTTTATTATTTTGTATCTTAAATATTTGTTCATCCAGTATGTGGATCTATTATAGTGTTCAAACTGAAGATGTCCCGATGATTTTCAGGAGTTCGACCGAGATTTCCCTGTTGGTGATCTCTTCAATATACATAATTCGAAATAAAATTGTAAACAAAGACCTACAAATCTTACCTTAATATATATATATACAAATGTCAAACAAAAAATTCTTTGCTGGCCTAATAATCGACTCAACTATTTTTGGGTTGGATAAAATTCAATTGCTGAGCAAAGTCGAACAGGATTTGCAAAATACAAATTTATACAAAACTATACAAATTATTGAGATTTGCTACAATTTAGAGAAAATGGCGAATGCTTTGCCCGAAGATATGTTTAAAACTAATTTAAAACAAGTGTTTTCATTAGAACTCCCGAAACATACTTGTTACACAATAGATGAAAACTCGCAAATAAATTGTCTCGACTTTTACAACAACTACATAAAGCGGAAAGAAGTAAATGCTCAAATCTTGAAACAAGTGAAGAAACAAGAAGGTGGTATGGGAATGATGCTTACCGCGGCATTTACCGCTCTGGCAATTATTCATGCGTCGACAGCTTCTGTTTTTAATAGCGACAAATTTGTGGACCAACAGCTTGCCAAACGTGGAATCGATCCTAATCCGAAAGAACCAACGTCTTTTTTTAATTCGGCAAAAGAAACCGTTTTATCGGTATTTGGCAAAAGTGAACCGAATCCGAATGTGTTGTCTGCAGCCGAAGTCAAAAGATATAATGAGCTAGAATTAAATTATGCTGGTAAATGCACATATCTTGCATATATTGCTGAATTATGTACAGGAGGTTGTCCAACCGAGGAAGAATGGTTGAAACGTGATCCGAATATTGTAAATGAAATTATAAATTCACAAAACTCTGGCAGTTATGATCCATCAGATGAGTACTCTCGTATGCATGAAGAATATCGTTCAACTCACCAACCGAACGATCATTTCTTGGTTGGTTCATATAGTATGATTGGCGTTGGTCATATGAACGAGTTAACAGTACCTTCCTCAGGAAAAGGACAAGATCCCGAATGGTTCAGAAAATATTTTAGTTCAGGTGACAAATCTTATAAACAGGGAGACAAATCTGATATTGCAATCGCAACGGTTTTTAAACCCAAGCATGCATTTAATATGCTCTATAATAGAAACACAAAAAAACTTTGCATACATGAAGTAAATTATGAATTGGAATATGATTTTTATCTGGTTAAGATTAGACCTCCATCATATATTTGCGAAGAAGGATTTTTTACAAATGAACAGTTAAATAAGCTTGCAAAAATAAGTAAAGTATCGCCAGTGGTTGACGTGGTTTCACCTGGTACAAATATAATTTCTTATTACGAAAAATTAACTAGAACAGATAGTACGATAACGCATATTACGCCATCTGAAAAAATATTTCTCCACGATAATGAAAATAACTCTGGAAATATTAATGAATACATAACTATCCACGAAAAAGTAAATGATGCGATTATTCAAGGAAAATATAAAACTTACAAAATGATGAAAGAACACCTTACACATCATAATCCAGAAATTATTGAGATTTATGGTTCGTTAGTTCAAAATATTGAAAAATTACTGAAAGATCCTTCAAATGAAAAAAAATATAATAAAGAAATTAAAACCCTTCAAGAAAATGCGAATAAGATAAATAAAGAAGAAGAACAAAAACGGCGAGACCGATCAGAGCAGTTAGAACGCGAAAATAACGAACGAAATCAGCAATTAGTACCATACGACACAAACCGCGAAATTATACCGTATAATAAAAAACAAAGAACCCGTCGTGGAGGTAAACGCAATCGTAAATCCAGACGCAGTCGCACGTTTAAAAAAAAGAGACGATAAATTACAAGTATTTCTGAAAAAGTTTCACAAAGTTTGTCATAGACACCTCTCTCTGCTTGTCATCACCAATTTCAAGGTTGAACTCGGTGATGTCCATATTCACCAGATTTGTTTTCTTCATAATCTTGTCGAGCACGGGCTTGATTGCCTCCACATGCACCCCCTTCTTCGCCGTAGTTCCCGTGCAGGGCATTTCGCCAGGATCGATTCCGTCCACGTCAAACGACAAATGGACCGGGTCCTTTCCAACAAATGCTTTAACAATTTCGAAGGCTCTCTTCGGATCGTTGTTGATGTCGGCGCTTTTTACATATCGGATCTGTTTATCTTTGAGCACTTGTTTCTCGCCAGGATCCAAGTCTCGGATGCCCAAGTACAAAATGTTTTCGAACTTGAGTTCGGGGACTTCATACAAAAAAGGAAACAAGGTAAAATCGTGGTCAAGACCGGTAAGAAACGCGAGAGGCATTCCGTGGAAATTACCGCTGGGTGAGGTTGCGCGAGTATTGATGTCGGCATGGGCGTCGAACCAAATCACCTTGAGTTCGGAGCCATATTTCGACAAAGATGCAGCCACGGTCGCGATCGCCATCGAGTGATCACCGCCGATGTTCACAGTTGGCAAAGTCGCCTTCATGTTTGATCGATACAGTTTTCTCAAGTTACTCGACAAAGTGTCGTTGCTTTTCGTGGTTATAATCGTGTCGGTTTTCCCAAATATTTGTTTTAAATATTTCGCGGTTGTATCGACGCCGGGTTTCTTTTGACCCAACGAACTTGGGAAATAAATGCGTGTCATCATAGTTCGGTATATTCTCTCTTTAGATACCTTTTTTTATGACCTCTCGTTTTAACTTTTCCAAATATAAAATCGCATCCATGTGTTCTTCTTGAGCATGTTGAATCCAGTCCAGCACTTTTAAATCTTCGCGGTCCAAAGTTGTGCCGTACTTTTGTAAACCGATATTCGATCGTTTGATAAACGATTCGATCACAGTGTTTACGACAGAGTCTGATGTATATTTGGTCGATGATTTATCTGTCGATAAAATCTCTCCACTCGATAAAATCTCTCCACTCGATGAGATCTCTCCACTCGACGAGTTTTCTTCTCCATCTAACGACACAATTTGGGGTATGATAGCAATTTTTTGATCTTGAGATAAATCGCTATAACCCTCTTGCTGATAACCTAAATAATGATTGAACATGAACCACTTCGAAGCAGGCATCAAAGTTTTCCAAAGAATATCGTTCTGATAAATCCAATGTTGTTTTGTTGTGAAGAGGTTTTCAATATTTGATTTAAATAATGTGCTGAGTTCCAACATCATGGAGCGATTCACAATGTAGCCCGCACCGTTGCCTGATGATGAAATTCGCGAAATGAGAGAGTCGGTATGTTCGGATACCACCGCGGCGCAAGTGGTTAACATCAAAACGTCCCAGTCCATATCTCTCTCAAAAAAAGTTGTCAAATCATTGCGGACTTTCTCGGCGTCGTCGATGAAAACGAAGTCGTCTTCCAAGACCAACACATTTTTCAAGTCCATATCGTAGGCCATCTCGAGAACGGATGCGTGACTTACAAGGCAGCCCGTGTTTGGGCAACCCTGATACGAAGACGCGGAGAAGCGTATGATTTTATCTTTGGCGAAGCCGATTCTCTCGAGTTCGGACAAGATTCTCTTGTTGCGATCAGTTCTCGTATCCATATTGATGTAAATAATTTTGTCAATCATTTTGATAAACAAGATTATTGTAGTTTCTATAAATTGTTTTTTTTTTACTTGTAAACAGGTAAACTGTCAATATCCATGATGGTTACATCTCTCGCACTCTCTGGTTTAAACACATATTTTGAAGAGAACAAGAGAGATTTCAACTCATCCTTGGGCACCAAGTTGTTGACAGTTCGCGCAATCATTTTGTACAACTTAAAATCGGGGTACCTCGTCTGGCCATTGTGTCGGTAAAGCATATTTTTTCCGTAGTCGTCATTGCACCAATGGTCGACCAATTTTTGCAAGGGCGTCTTTGGCTCTCCATTTCTGCAAACAAAATCGTAGAGAGAGCATCCGAGACGGCTCAAATCGAAACTCGGGTTGGGATCGACTCTTGGTTTCTTTTCGTTAAAATAAGGTTCGCAGTTATATTGGGTTGCTGCATCGCCCGACGTGGCGAAGCTGTCGCTGCAAAACATCTTCCCGCCAAACTTGTAAATGGCTCTCCCGAAATCGATGAGTTTGTAGATGCGGCCATTCGTCGGGACTTTGTAAAGAACGCCGTCGAGTCTATAATACAAAAACTCGATATCAGTCTCGACGTACATGATATTGTTGGTGTGGAGATCGTTGTGGGTAAAGTCAAAGACCTTTTGGTAAGTGGCGAGTATAAGAATAATTTGCATGAGAGCGTCGATAAACTGGTCGTCGTTGAGTTTGCGGTGTAAAATGAGTTGATCGATGGTTCCAGCGCACTTTTCTTGGAAAATCATTTGTACAGGGTAGTTATTCAAGTAGCTGAAGATGGGTTCTTCGTCGTCTTCGAATTCACTGAGAGAAGAAGAGCCAGTCTCGGATTCCGATTCGGTTTCCCAAACGGATTCCGCATCATCGTCTTCGTAATCTTTCTCGGTGCTCTCGCTCTCGCACTCGCTATCGCTCTCAGTGCTCTCGCTATCACTTCCACTACTATCGCTCTCACTGGGTGTTTCAACTGTCTCATTCTTCACGAGAGTATTTTCATATTCGAGAGAAACAACAGCAGCACAAGATTCAGCACACAAGTCAGTATCCACTAAATCCTCAAAATCGAGAGTTACGTCTCCGCCATCTTCAATGCAAAGTTTGTTACGGTTTCGACGAGAGCCCTCTCCCGAATATTGATTCAAGATATTGGCGGCCTCTTCATCAAGGGTAAAGTACTTGTTGATATTGTTTAAGAAGAAGGGACAGTTCGAGACAAATTCAAGGTCATCTGCGATGTTGTAGCGAAACTTGCGCTGAATTGCCAAATAAGAGCCGTAATATTCGACGCCGTGAACCCATCCGTGAGTATCTTTCAACATGGAAGTCAAGTACGAGAAAAATCCGTCGACATAGGCGGTATTGTTGACATCGACGAGTTTAGGCAAACACGACTCGGCGGTTGAGCGGATAGTTGGAAGGGTTCGCGTAACCTCGGTTTCTAAATTATACTTTCCCCGCAAAAAATTCAAGGGATCGATGAGAGGCGAGAATTTGACAAAAATATTTTTTTCCACGATTTCGTCGTTCTTGTACACGGTGGTCAAGTCACGGATTTGAAAAGTATTGTTGAGAGATACCTTGTTGTAATTAGTGTCGTCCATGTCGAAAAAACGTGTGTACACGGGTATGAACGACTGGGTGCCCGAAATGTCGAAGGGATCGTAAATCGGGTCATTTGTTTTCTCTAAAATGAGCTTTTTGTTTTTTCGGTAATTTATGCTAAACTTGGTGGATTCCATGAAAGTTATATTTTATGGAATGTAATATTTTAGTAATATTAAACTCATGTCGTTTTATATGCGTATTTATTATACTTTACTTAATTTATAATAAATTAAAATAAAATGACATTAGAATTAAAAAAATTTGACATGAGATCCATCACGTTCGACCCGCGAGAGAACAAGGGTCCCGTCATTGTTTTGATCGGTCGTCGTGACACGGGTAAAACCTTTTTGGTGAAAGACTTGCTATACCACCACCAAGATATCCCAATTGGCACTGTGATTTCAGGAACAGAAGCCGGAAACGGTTTTTACGGAAAGCTCGTGCCAAAGCTGTTTATCCACGAAGAATACAACACAATTTTGATTGAAAACGTGCTGCGACGCCAGAAGGCGGTTATGAAGCAGTGTCAGACGGAGATGGAAAATTACAAGAAGTGCAGCATCGATCCACGAACTTTCGTGATTTTAGATGATTGCCTCTACGATAACAGCTGGACCAAAGATAAGTTGATGAGATCCCTGTTCATGAACGGTGAAATGTTTGCCTAAGTCATTCCAAAAGAATGGCTAGTATGTTTAGGATGTAAAGAGTCCTTTATATGCGACACGTCCAAATTGCGGAGACGTCTTGATTTAGAATCTTAAAAAGAGGTTCTATGAAAGTTTATACTACTAAACGGCTTTAGAAATAGGGTCGTGGTTTATGCTAACAACATGAAGTACAGTAAAAAGGTATAAAATAGAGATAACCCGCAGCAAGTCATCTAAGTCCGTAATGGTAAGGATATGATGATTGTTCAACGACTAAATGCCCGTGGGGTTGAGTAATCTAACCAATTGCGATGATGCCTTAAGATATAGTCTAAACCCGCCCGAGAGGGTGCAATGCCCATTTAAAAAGCATTGGTTTAATGATTTCAGAAAGAAATATCTGGATAAAAACGGTACAATTGAGACACTGGAAAGTTATGTTAATTATTACCATGCAATATCCGCTCGGTATTCCACCAAATCTCCGCACCAATATAGACTACGTTTTTATTTTGCGCGAGAATTATTTGTCGAATCGTAAGAAGATTTGGGAGAACTATGCGTCTATGTTTCCGACTCTCGAGTCATTCTGCTCGATCATGGACCAGACAACCGAAAATTACGAGTGCATGGTGATTTCGAATAATGCGAAATCGAACAAGATCAATGACCAAGTATTTTGGTACAAGGCGGCGGACCGACCCGATTTCAAGTTGGGTTCAAAGGAGTTCTGGGAGCTCTCGAAGAATTTGACGGATGATGATGGAGACGAGTATGATCCGAACGCAAAGAAGAAGAAGAATGGTCAAAACGTCATAGTGAAAAAGACGACAGGCAAGTGGTAGGTAAATTTGCTTTTAATAAAATATTGCTTGGAAAGCAATATTTTACATAAAATATTTATTTCGGTCTATAACCGTGGTCAATCGCGTTGAGTAAACGCACCTGCGCTTTGGCTTTTTTCAAAGTGGTGCACCGCGAGAGAGTTCTTTGTTTGGTTCCCTTCTTCTTTTTGACACTGTAGCAATTTTTTCCTCGAAGTTTTCGGATCACGTATGGCATTATTTATACAATAGAGGCTCAAACTTTTTCGGCTAAATACATGTTAAAAAATCCGTGAACTTTGATGATTTGGTAGCCCAAGATTTCCCGCAAATAATCGAATAAAGCAGTGTTGGTTTGGCTGTTGGACTCGAACAAGATTTTCGGATACCCAGTGCGAACAATTGTCTCCATGCCTCCCTGCAAAACTTGCAGTTCGTTTTCCTCGACATCCATCTTGATGAAAGAAATATTACCCTGGATGTTAAGTGAATCAAGAGTTTGGATCTCGATGGTTTCGGAAGACAAGACTTTGTCGTTGGAGGGCGCGTGCACGGTGGACCCACCGCCGTCGTTGCTCACGATATGAAGGGTTTTGGGACCCACTTGGTCACTATTGCCGAGACCGATTTTCATGCATTCAATGTTGGTGGCGGCACTGAGAGCGACCCCTCCACACAAAGCGTAAAAAGTCATTTTTTGTGGTTCGAATGCCAGGACGCGTTTTACGTAAGGGGCGAGCGAGATGGCGTAACTGCCGGTATGTGCACCGATATCCAAAAACAGCGAATCCGCGTTGCAAAACTGTTTGCACCACTCAATCAAATTATTTTCGAAAAGACCTCTCTCGGCATAATACGTTTGGTTGACGGAAGGCATCAAATAAACGAGAGGCTTGTTTATAAAAAAGATTTGGTTGTTGGTATTGTCATCGATGGTGTCGCGCTCATCTTTTGACAAAATAATGTATTTGGTGGACATTTTTGGTTGGATATATGTTTATTTGAATAACGTTTCTTTAAGCGGTTTCACGATGAGCACTCAATCGAAAGTCGAAACGCCAAGTCGCAAAAACAAAAAATGATATTGTTCAAGAGGATGACTGTCGTTCTGAAGGTTTTTTTAGAAAACGCGTAAAAGCAAATCATCAAGATAAAAAGAATTGTTTGAAAAGAGTAGCTTGCGGCCAAGTGACTATGTACTCTCTCGGGGTTGACTTTTAGAGTGTAGACTAATATGACATTGAAAAGAACTTTGCAAAAATAAGAGATGATCATCATTTTGGCAATCAATTTTGTTATCGCGTTTGTCGAATCGGTATCATCGGTAAACCCGATATTGATCATGTTCATGATAGTATTTGAAAGAATGTGAATAAAGAAAATAAAAATATATTTTCGGGTGTCGATTGGGTGTTGTTGTTGTTGCGTGATAGGATCCGGTCTCTCATATACGGTTTTGCAGTGGGGACAAAAGTTTTTGTTTTCACCCGACTCTAATAATCGAATAATGCAGTCGATATGATAAACGGCACTCGAACATTGACAAGGAAGTTGGACAACCAATTCTAACTCTACATTGAGAGATTCGAGACAAATGAGACACTCTTTGTCCTCTAAACTTTTCTTGTCGGGTTTTTCGAAACTCTGTAAAAACATTTTTGTTTCGAGAGATTCTTGGAAAGATTTTTGATCCGAAGAGGTCTTCATAAAAATAAAAGTAAAATGGCAGCCAACTTTGAACTCTACGACATTTGTGTGAAAACACTTGCTGCATTTAATGCTGCCGGTTTTGCAGAACCATGCGACCCAATTCGGCGCAAAATTGTCGAAACACATGAAGCTTGCATTTTTGTGATTCACAATCATTTTGCAGCATTGGATAGCGAGAGACGCAACAGTTTGAAGAATGTTTTGTTCGAGTATGCAAGTTTAAATGCATACATCCGTGGGAAGTGGCATGATTACAAACATGACAACCGATGCCCCGAGTTAACCATTGAGGATTATGTCAAGAATGTTTTTATTCATGACGATACTGTTACGATTGAAAACGCATACATTGCATTTGGCAGCCATGATGTCGCAACATCCATGAACGCTTTGTTAAGAGAGATGTTAAACAGATAACATGTTGTAATATATTGAATTTGAAAATGTGAATATAAATTAAATTTAAAAAAGTTTCATAAATTTATTAAAAAATGGTTTGTTCTTTTTGTAAAGAAAATGGTCATCGCTCCAATAAATGTCCTGAAAAATTTAGAGATTTTGATGAAAACGATTTGTTAAACATAAGATTTGAAGATTTTTTTAAAAATGTTTTAACTTTCTCTTTGTACAAAGATGTTCAAATTCAAGCAAATTATAAATATTTAAACAACAAGTATGTTACCAAAAACAAAACTGATGCAAAAAAATCAAATGAAAACGTTTTAAAAGTTGTTATTTGTGAATCTACTTCTTTAAGAAATTCTTTTGACAGCAATATTGATGAATACGAAACAAATCACACTTTTTTTGTCATTTTGCCAGAAGAATATAATAAAAATGAAATCAATGTAAGAAATCTTATAAATTCATTTGAACTTACAGATCATTCAATGTTGGAAAGTGTTGAGTATAAAATTAAAAATTTGTTTTGGATTTAAGAAGACCGTTGCATTTCGTTTACAGATACACAACAAAACTTTATCTACAGAAACAAAATTTTGCGAGAGCATTCATAAAAAAATTATCCACCGACCAAAAACTTTGTCTACAAACAAAATTTTGCGAGAGCATTCATAAAAAAATTATCCACCGACCAAAAACTTTGTCTACAAACAAAATTTTGCGAGAGCATTCATAAAAAAATTATCTACATAACACCAAGAAAAAATGGCAACCAACTTTGAATTCTACGACAATTGTGTGAAAACACTTGCTGCATATAATGCCGCAACCACTGAAGTGGATAACGACCCAATTCGGTCAGAAATTATCTCAACGCACGACGCTTGCATTTCTGTGATTCACAATCATTTTGCAGCATTGGACAGCGAGAGACGCAACAGTTTGAAGAATGTTTTGTTCGAGTTTGCTGGTTTATATAAATACATCCGCGGGAACTGGAATGATTACAAAGAAGACAATCGATGCCCCGAGTTAACCATGGAGGATTATATCAACAATGTTTTTATCCATGATAAGGATGTTACGATTGATAACGCATACATCAGCAACGACGGCTATGATATCGTGTTATTAACAACGGCTTTTTTGAGAGAGATGTTGAAATCTTTCGCACCAAAAAAAATGTCAAAACTCCGAAGAAAACATTTTAATTATTGTGTAAAACAGCTTGAATTAAAGGATGACTTCAATAGCAAAGCAAACAAAAATGGTTTTATGTCAAACCACGAAGCTTACATGTCGATCATTCATAATTACTTTCATACTTATGAATTAGACGAAGACAGTCGCAAGAATTTGAAGAAAGCCCTATTCAAATATGCAAAATGGTATTGGGAGCCTTCGAGGAATGAGTCTTACCCGGATTTAACAATTGATGAATACATCAATGATGTGTTTCTTCGTGACGAAATGTTGTCTGTTACAGAGGCATATGGTAACTGTGGCTCCTACCACATGGACTTGGGCACTGTGGCTCTCTTGAGAGAGATGATGCTTGTGTTGCAATAAATCACTTTTTGTTTTTTACACATTTTTTAATTAAATTTTTATTAAAGTTAAGGAGGGATCATAAGGGAACGTAGTTCCCTTAAAAACAATTTAAAAACGACATAACATTGAATACAAATATTATGAATACAAGGAGAGGGGGACAAACCCAAAATGAACTATTGTTGACGAATTTGCTGACATTTTACGGAAAAGAGGACAACATGGACCGCTTAGTCAATGTAATCAATGGTCAATCGAAGATTTCGCTAAGGATTATCGACTGGTTTGTAACGAATTATGCAAAAAAAAATTTCACTGTGTACTCGATACCTGCAAAGAATAAATGCAGCACAGTGATTAATGGCGAAGAGAACTGCGAGAGATTCAAGGTTTTTCACAACTACAAGCTCGAGCTAAAAGCGTATAGCAAGGTGCGTTTCGACCCGTTTTCTCGCAGAGAGAGAATCGCGATCCCTTACAAAGACAATACTTGTCTACAAACCACAATTGGCCAGCTGAATTTTTTCAAGTGGGCGATCGAGAATCAGCTCCTCGAATATATCGAAAAGAATTACAACGACATCGAGGCGGATATGAACGCGCGAAACAGTATTTCGAAGAAGGGTGCTGCTGAATTAGATAATAACAAGACGCGAAAGAAGAGAGAAGAGCTCTCGATTTCTGCATGCAAGACAATCAAGAAAGAAACAGTAAATATTGTTGTTAAGTTTAACTAATGGAAACATTTTTTTTTTATTTATTAAGAAAAAAAAATGCAATTATTTTATAAAATCTTGGATATCTGTCCAGAAGCCATAATCCATAAACCAGTCAAGTTGCAGGTTGTTCATCACAATCATTGCTTTAGTGGCAGGCCAGTGTTCCAAGGTTTCCTTCACAAGGGGGCAAAGCGCATTATGGAGTGCTGTCTTCCCTTCACTGTCTTGAATGTTGGGATCTGCTCCTGCGAACAGCAGTTGTCTCACGGTTTTCAAATTTGCCTCGCTCTTTTGAAAAATTACCACATTGTTTAGTGGCGTCAAACCAAACCTGTTTTTATCGTTTACGCGGGCACCATATTGAATAAGAAATTCGATAATATCTGATTTATTTTGTACAGCTGCTAAAAAAAGCGGAGTCACTCCAAATCTATTTTGTAAATTGGGGTCCGCACCATTTTGAAGCAACAACAGGAGAAACATAATATTACCAAAGTCGACAACCAAATGCAAGGCGGACAATCCTAATGCGGATGTGTAATTCATATCGGCCCCAGCATTAATAAGCTTCTGCACGATTCTGGAGTTTGTATGTTCTGTCGTTACCGCCATCATCAGAGGAGAGTACCCGTCATATACGTAGCTTTTAAGTATATAATTTGGATTGGCTCCAATTGACAAAAGATAGTCTACCACGTTTGCGCGGCCAAACTGGACCGCCGTTACGAGCGCATCGAACCCGAGTTCATCTTTTTTAAAAATGTCTGCGCCATGGTTTATCAATAATTTTATTATATCGAGGTGCCCGCCACTGCAAGCTTTGTGCAAAGGTTGTCTTTGCATATCGGCACAGTCGAAAATAGATGCGCCATTTGCAATCAACAACTCGACAATGTCGCAATAGCCGTGTTCGGATGCGCAAATGATGGGGGTTGCATTTTCATAATCCTTGTCATGAATGTCGAATTTCTTATTCTTTATATAGGATTTCGCAACTTCGGGTTGCTTCGATTTCAAAAGGTGTGATAACATCTTTTTTTGGAAAAATTCTGTATATTGTAAATGACTCGAAATAAATAAGACTTAAAAAATATTAAATTTATGAAAATCACGAAAATATTTTGATAAATTTTTAAAGGCCACTGCAGGTGACAAACCCATCAAATGATCATAATGGCTTTTTTCTTGTCGGAAATTTCGACACCTTCGCTTTCCTTAAGAAATCCCAATTCCATATAAAAAACGTCGTAATCGGCATATTGTTCCTCGTACTCAAGTAGACACGCAACACTATCTGAACCATAACCGTCGTCATCAAGGACAATTTGTTTTTTACGCTCATCAACATCAATGGAACTTTGGAGATATGCGCCAAAGCCTGCATGTCCGATTGAGTAGTTTGTAACAGAATCGTCGTCCGCAATAAACCCTTTCAGGATAGCACAAATTTCAGAGAGTTTCATTTCGGTATATTATTATTTTATGAAAAATGTGGACACATTTTGACCTTTGGCTCTTGACGCAAAGGTTTAAAAACCGAGACAAAATTTTTTTTTATAATAATTGACAAAACGCCTCTTTCTCTCCGACCTGCGTCTCTTTTGAGAGCCTCTCTTTCTCTTTGACGACTTTCTTCGCTGCTTTCTTGATCCTCCCGATTTGTAACTGCTAAACTCCATGACACCGGCACGAATTTCCTTGCCGTCGAATCCGTAGCCACTACCGCCCTTCGACTCGTATTTCGCAGTATCGCCACCCATCGAAGTGGGTTGCTCATTTTTCAAAATGGCATTTGGCGCATAAGCTTGTTGGTATGATGATGATGACATAATATAGAATAATATGGATATAAAAAACTCACAGAATGTAATTCAATGTCACTAGTTATTGTTTTTGTTTGCAATCTGCGTTATTTCGAAAAATTTATCGAGACATGTACTTCGCTAATTTATGTGGGTGAGTATGCTGGAGAGATAATATTAATAACTGGCGACGATATGCCTCACGATTTATCGGACCACCATTTTTTTAAAAAACATCCGCAAATCTCCGTTCGCCAATGTCCTGACATTGTTTTCCAAAAAAACAACGACACGATGCAAAAGACAAACGCGGCATGTGACAAAAAAGATTTCAAAATGTTTCAGTATCATAAATACCATTTGTTTACGGAGTTTTTCAAACGATGGAATTATGTATTTTACATCGACTGTGGTGCGAAGATATACGAAAACATCCGGCCAATCTTGGAGACAGCGAAACCGGACACACTTTTGGCGCATTCGGACGCATATCCGGAGTATAAATGGAAACTCTCGTGTCAGTTCCGAGAGGAGATGTCGCCGCAGATTAAGAGAGAACTACGCAGCAAGTGGAATCTCGAGAGGGATTATTTCCAATCGACAATTATGTTGTTTGATACCAATATTATAGAGAGCGATACATTTCAAGAGCTGTGTAGCCTCACTGAAAAATATCCAATTTCCGGAACAAACGACCAAGGCATATTAAATTTATATTTTGTGTGTATAAAAGACAAATGGCGTCAAATACCTTTGGAAAATGAAGTTACATATTTTTACGATTTTAATATACGAAAAAATGATAAACCATACATTATGACTAAATACTATGTGTTTAATGATTAGACTTTTCTCGTATAAATTTGTAAATGGCATCGAGCCATTTGTTTCCTACACTATCGGGGGCATACTCGGTATTCATGTTCGAATCTATTTTCAAAACTGAGTACTGGCGATTTTCGTGGTTTACTAAGTGAGTAGTGGCGTTCTCGGCCACGGCGACAACCTCAGAGCAAGTGTTCTCGATGAGCCACTTGGTGTGGTAGTCTCTACATTTTTGTAGGTACTCTATGGGGATTTTATCTTCGCCGGTTCGGTTGCGGGTATTGATTCGGACGCTGCAGGTGTCGGGATTCGAGTCCATATATACGACAGCGTCGACGCGGTAGTCGTCGATGTATTCCGAGTACCACTTGTCGTAAATGTTGAATTCTATTTTCTCGACAACTCCGTCGTCGTGCAACATATTCATAAAGATGTTTTTGTCGGCACACAGTGATCTCTCGATGATGATGATTTCGGCATGCGGGTTTTGCTTAATGGTATTTTTGAGAAGGGAGAGGCGGGTGATGCATGCCATTACCTGGAATGTGAATGCATATCGGCGTTGGTCGGCGTAAAACTTTTGGAGAATCGTGTGACCTTTGTCGTCGTGAAATTGTTCCCAAATGTCAAGAGGCTCCTTGAGAAACAGAACTTTACCGACAAGATCGGGGCACTTTTGAGCAAGAGTTTTCTCGAGATTTTCGAGGATAGTGGATTTACCGGCGCCAATATTGCCTTCGATGGATATTAAGAATGGCATTGTTTGTTTTGCTAAACTATAATTTTTGTTTTATATTTATTTTTTGATTATACACCGAACAAATTTCTTTTTCGAAAATCTTCGCTAATTATATACTAAATAAAAATATGATTTCATTAGTTAACGTAAACGTCAACACAATTCTGTCAGTTGTTATCATTGCGTTTTTGTTGTTTATGATTGGGAACCATATATTTAAACGTTTCAAGTGGAATTTAAGTTTAGAAGGTTTTGAAGGAGAGCAGACGACAGATGAAGAAGGTGCACTGCCAAAAGTTGAGAAACCAGAGGTTCAGACCGATATTGTTGCAGTATCCAAGGAAAGTACGGAACCAACGGTCGCATCGGAACCAACGGTCGCATCGGAGCCAAAGGTTGCATCGGAGCCAAAGGTTGCATCGGAACCAACGGTCGCATCGGAGCCAACGGTCGCATCGGAACCAAAGGCTGAATCTGCGCAGCCAGTTGTTGCTAAACCTACCATTGAAGCCGAACCGAAGATCGACGCCCCAGTCGACAGCTCTGCCGAAACAGATAAGGCAACCATGATGACAGATTTATTCGAGAGCGTGAATAAACAAATGGACATTATTCGAACTTTGAAACTTAGTGAAAATATGATCCCTATTAAAATCGACAAAAGCGTGCCAGAGAGTCTCCTCATTTTAGCAAACCTCAAACTATTGATAAACAATGGCGTTTACAAGAACGAGCTGGATTTGAAGGAAATATACGACAAGTATATCGGAAACAAGGCGGTGCAATTGCTGGCCTCTGATATAAATTCTTTGAACATGGCGTCTCTCGAGAGTGTTTCTGAATCCGAAACCACATACTTGGCCCGAACCAAGTCGGTGGTGGATGGACATCAAAAGATCATTGACAAGATTTTGGAGAATAAAAGTAAAGAATAATTATATAAATGCGCAAAATACTAATTCTATTTTTGACTTTGATTTTAATTCTGGTATGCGCTTTTTTCATTGACCAAGAAGAGAGTAGTTTGGAAACATTTACAAAATCGAAGTCAAAACAGAAAAAACCAAATTTGTTTCAATCTATCCAAAAATCGAAACTGTACAAAGCGACTGGCGTAAATAAGTATGTAGACCCGAAGAAACTGTACAAAGCGACCGGCGTAAATAAGTATTTAGCACCGAAAAAAAAGAAAAAGAAACCGAGACCCAAGCCCATTTTTAATTTGAAACCCGTGGCGTCGGCGGATTATTCCGACAATATTCTCCCGCCGTACACGGGTGATAACTACGGATCGATCCGCAAAGACGTTGCAGAGTATGCGAACGCTCTCGACGGAAAGGCCTCTCAAAAGTTGGTCTCTCCAGCACCTTTGGGGAAACAGTATTTTTTCAATACTGGAGTTAAATGTGCGGACATGGAGACCGGACAATTGGTCGATCGTTATTCAATCATAGACTCTCGAGTGGGGCAGCTGAACGAAGATGGAATCACCGACAACAGCATATTTGCATCGGCAATGGCAGATTTTAATCAGAGCACTATTTTCAAGAAGAAGCCTGGCTACAAACAGACTCTCGAGGATAAGTGCGTAAAAATTACCATCGAACCGGTTGATGTTTATGGGAAAAAGTTGAAGCCGGAGACGAGACATGTCGCTCTCATTGATGTGGAAAAGTATGATGATATGCAGGTAGGGCCCAAAGTGGAAGGGTTTGCTGCTCTCGATATGGAGAGAATGGATTTGGGACAACAAGCGTTTATTTATTCGGTGTCAGCTCTCGGACTTTATTTGTTCTTGAAGGCATTTCGACGATAAAGGTGAAGCCATTTTTATATTCACATAATGTATAAAAAAATGGAAACTGGAAGAACTATGTTTTTGCACTCTGTCGTCATTGGCATTGTGGCATACATCTTTATGATTTACGTACTTGGTCAAGGCCAAATGGTGGCGGAGAACAGGAGTTTCTTGTTGGGTGCGGTAGTTTTAGCATACATGATTTTGTTTGGCCACGGACTGCCGACATCTTTGAATAAGGGCTTGTTCTAAACCTTTGCACTTTTCAAACGCCGATTATATAGCCTGAAATCGCCAAAGGCGATTTCTTGGATATAAAAGGAGTTTTATCAGTCGCAAAGTGACAGTTACCTAAGCTCATTTATGCGCCGACCCAGAGGGTCTGCGATTTAAATGCGCAAAGGTCTAAAAAAATATGATTAAAATATATAATAAAAATGTCGCGGAAAATTTTGGGTAAAGGAAGTATATTTTCGGACGAAGGTAGTTATAAAACTTTGTTTGAGGCAACAAAAGTGTTAAAAGGAACGTTTGAAATGCCACTTGGTAAAAACGCAAGCGACCTTTTGGTTGCAACTTTTAAAAGAAAGCTGAATCCAAAAAAAATTTATGGTGAATTTAAATTAAATTCAGTTTTTCAAGAAATTGCGCCCAAAATATATTTTATTAAGATTACAAATGTGGAAGATCCGGTTAGTTTAGACGATTATCTAGCAAATTATGAAAATGTTGTCCCTGAGTCTTTTTTGATTGAAAAAAATACTTGTTCAACTGATCTCACTTATGAAATCGATAACGAAAATGATTGGTACAACACTTTTGAAGAGCTCGAAGATTTTGTTAGTGTTATTACAAGTAAAGGTTATGTAAATACAGATATTAAATTTCCTAACTTATGCAAAGACAATATGGATAACTTCAAAATGATTGATTTCGATCCAACGTTTTTTATAAAGAAGCAACCTGGTATTACAGACAAAGAGTATAAAACGTATATGATGTATCAAATTTATGTTCAATTGTTTTACAGCGGTGTTGGTCTTCGTGGAGGGCGAAATGAAAAGTTTCTTAAGAAATATGTGGGAAGCAAGACAGAAATAGACAGCGTGATAAAAAAATTATACGAAATTGATACTGGTAATCAGATTCATCCTTTGACAAGCTTGTTGAATTATGCAAACGCAAACAGTGATTTTCGTGACCGATCGATTTATAAAAATGTAGATAACATAATACGCAGTATTGAACCTGATTTTAATGAATACTCTAATTCCATGGATGGTTCTTCCAATGGTTCTTCCAACGATTCTTTCATTGGTTCTTCCAACGATTCTTTCAATAGTTTTTCCAAGGATTCTTCCAATGATTCTTCTAATGGGTCTTCCAAAAATAGTTCAGCATCAGAACAAGAGGTTGCAAGTCCAAGTCCTATACAAGAAAAGGTTGCGTCACAAGAAGAGATTGCATCACAAGAAGAGATTGCATCACAAGAAGAGATTGCATCACAAGAAGAGGTTGCATCACAAGAAGAGGTTGCAGGTCCAATGCAAGAAGATATTGCATCACAGAAAGAAAAAACACGTACACCAAGCCATGTTGAACAAGTAGCGAGTATAATTCCAAGCCAAAATAATGCATCGAGTGAAGAAACTGTAATTTCGAGACCAGTAAAGAAAACAAACCGCAGAATACGCAGACCAGTTACAGCACCTTGTCCCGAGGGTTCACACAGAAACCCGCAAACAAATAGATGTAAAAAAATAAAACAACCCAAACCGTGTCCCGAAGGTTATGAACGCGATCCGAATACAAGACGATGTCGCAAAGTAAAAACTGGACGTCCTTGTCCCGAAGGTTCACAAAGAAACCCGCAAACAAACAGATGTAAAAAAATAAAACAATTAAAACCTTGCCCCGAAGGTTATGAACGCGACTCTATAACAAGGCGATGCCGAAAAGTAAAAACTGGGCGTCCCTGTCCGCCTGGTAAAGTTCGTAACGAAACTACGCGAAGATGTCGAAAAGAAAAGATGAATATTTAACCTCTCTGACGTATTCTAAGGTTTTCTGAAAAAACACTTTACAAAAATATTTTATAAAGTGTTTTTAGTTTTTTTTGAGAAAGACTGACACCTCTTGAAGAATGCCTTCTCTCGAGTTTTCAGACAAATTTGAAAGAGGAAGGATCACAAGAGTTTGAAAGAGGAAGGATCACACGAACTTGAAAGAGGAAGGATTTAAAGGAAAACCTAGGTTTCCTTTATTAGAGCTTGAATCGGAGGTAGATCTGGTGAGCAACGAGAGCACCCATGCACTGGGCAATCACGTAAGGAAACAACTCGGTAGGAGAGAGAGCACCGGATGCGGCCATGGCTAAACTTATGGCGGGATTCACGTGGCCACCAGAGGTATTTCGAGCAAGCAACATAATCAAAGCAAGAGAGGCGCCGATGGCTAAAGGATTCGCGGTGGCAAGGACAACGTAGACGAAAAATACAGTGCCTAAAAATTCGACGATATAATTATACATTTTTTCTATATATGTTAAATGTATAGAAAAAAAAGCTTCCAACGAGAATCGAACTCGTTATCTCCAGTTTACAAGACTGGTGCCTCACCACTATGGCCCTGGAAGCACATCATAAATACACATAAATTCTTTAAATCATATTTCTGCAAATAATAATTCAAGGAAGACAATCCATTCTCTCGACAAAAAAGAAAGGAAGGAATTCATTCATTCTCTCGACAAAAAAGAAAGGAAGGAATTCATTCTCTCGACAAAAAAGAAAGGAAGACAATCAATTCTCTCGACAAAAAAGAAAGGAAGGAATTCATTCATTCTCTCGACAAAAAAGAAAGGAAGGAATTCATTCATTCTCTCGACAAAAAAGAAAGGAAGGATCATAAGGGAACTACGTTCCCTTATTTATTTAACGAACACGCATAACAGCCTCGTAAGCCGAGTTGTTGTAACCACCCTGAGAGGCATCATTGTAGTTTCGGTTGTTGGCCTGTTGCTTGCGGAACTTGGTGTACTCGGAGCTGTCAGCAACAAACTTGACATTGCACGAAGAAGCCGGTACACCAGTGTTGTCGGGATTGGCCCACATACTTCCGATGAGTCTGGCATAACCAGGTCGAGAGGCGTTGGTAGGATTGGGGCCGCCAGATGAATAGTTCTTTCTACTCAAAAAGTCACCGCTGTTGTTAACGGCGCGGAAAGGAGTGATTCTGCGAGCTTGGCCATTTACGGTACCGGTCGCATAGGCAGTATTCCACCCCATTCGCAAGACTTTTCGCATACCGATGAGCTCAGAAGTTTTGTAATTGGTGATTGTTTGTTTGCTTGAATAGCCCTGGAAAGGACCGCCAAGATTGGATGTACTAATTTGTGTGGGCATGGTATATATATACAAAGTAATTTTTTTTAAAATTTAATTTAACATTTCAAAGCTCAAAACATTTTTTCAATAGCAATATAAACATCTCTCAAGTCTTTGCAGGCATTTTTGAGATCGTTTTGTACATTTGTATCCGAAACATTTGTTAAATATGCAAGTCGCAGGCGACTGCTCGAATCATGTGGGTGCAGTTTCTTGAAGGCGCAGAAATTCAGTTTCTTCTCTTGGACATAATAGTTTTCGTATAAATAGAACTCTAAAGCCTTTCCTAAAGTGTAATCCTCATTTTCAAGTACAACATCAAAACTGTAATTCATTGTCGTAGGGCTCGGCTCGATCGGCACAATCTGCTCTTCAAGATTGCTAAAAAAGGTGTCGATCTTCTTTTGCAAAACGTTGCAGCCTTTCTTTACCAACTCCGTGTTCGAAAACACGCCGACCGACTCGACAACAAAATCGAAACTGTCCTTCACGAAGTGTCGCTGTGCGTCTAAAAAGTAAAAATCCTTTTTTCTGTAATGAATCTCGTCGGCGGTGGCACTATTCGCTTTCATCTTGTTCTCAATGTGTTCCCACGCTTCCTTCACTTTTCGTACATCCGGTGTATTACCGTAAGCGCATTTGGACACGACATTGAACATGCTATTGACGGCAGGTGTGGCAACCGAGAACTCGCATGTAAGTTTGATTTGTTCACCCGGTACGTCGCCAATCTTGGGACGGATGCGTGCGAAATCGATGTAGTGCCCGGTTTTCAAGTCGGGCGGAAAAATACGCTCTCGATCGATGTCGGAAATATAGGCGCCAGTTTCTTTATCCTTGATTTTGAAATGTTCGGTCGTAATAATCATAATATGGTCGCTCTGATTGGTCTCGTCAATTTCCAAAATATATTTTCCAGGGAGTTCGTCTAAATTGGTGCTGTGAATGGGAATGCAGCCAAGGCGCTGTTTCAAAATCTCGTTGTGGAGGCGACCCGTATTTGCAGTGATTACGCATTTATTGTCTTCAATGGTTTCTGTGCGGAAAACAACAGTCTGGATGTCGTTAATAATGGCACGGCGCAAAGCGTTGGCCAAACTGACATTGACACCGGTCAGTGTGAATTTTAAAATGTTTGCCTCTTCTTCGACACTTGTGACTTTTGGATTCATTTTTTTTAATATAGAATGATATTATTTTTATGACATTTGCTCACGAATAGTGATCCAGTCGTATTTGGGCATGTTTGGCGTGACCTTTTTCCAAGCGCCGTCAGGATAATCCGATTTTCTGAATACGCGTCCGCAACTGGACCCCATGCGTCCAATAAACTTCATTTGTTTCGCGAGAGTTGTGTCAACCACTTTGCCATCGACTGCACCAGATGGTTTGTAGTCTTTGCCTCTCTCGCATTCTTTGTGTTTACAAATTCCGCGAATCCCTTTGCGAATGGTGTTTGTGGCGCAGTCGTAGTGGTCTGCCAAGATTTCTTTGGCCGACTTTAAATCCAGTTTTCCCCTTTCCAACAAAAACTCGAGGCGTTGATTCCTGCAACCTGAACTTGTATTCAAGTCAAATAAATCTTTGTTGTCGGTGATCTCTTTGTCTATGAGCGAGGGTGTAACTGCACTATTCATGCCGTAAAAGAAGCCGTCGTTTGTGCGTTCGATTCCATGCGTATTTTTGCCCAATTCGAGGCGTAAAATCTCTCCGCTCTCGATGTCACCGAGAAGCCATGAGCACGCGTAGTCGCCGGCGTTTTGGGAAAGCATGATGGAAACATAATCGTCGAGAGTTTTGCCGGTTTCCATAGCACGGCGTATGCGGAAGAAATAAGGAACTCCAGATTTAAATTCAGGTTTGTAATTTATATTGCCGATCGTGGTTTCGCACCCCACAATTCCGGCCTCGGTGATGAACCAGTCTGTGGAACTCGAAACGAGACCGGCAACAGTTTGCATAACGAAGGGGATGCGATCGTCGGGATAAATGTACAACACCACATTTGAAATAAATCCGACGGAAAAGTCGCAGTGAGTATTGTGCGCCATGACGATTTTGCCATCGCGAGTTTTGCTTCCCGTTGCGATGAATGCGCTGCATCTCTCAACATTCGAGTCAGCTTCGTAGATTTCATGCATCGAGAGAAACATGTTCCAGGCGACCACGATATCGAGAGATTGACCGGAGCCTTCCGCGATTCCGCGCATTTCGTCGAAAATGTCTCTCCATTCTTCTTGGTCGAAAACGATTGCCCTACAACGTCCGACATATTCGTCGAGAGATGTTTTGTAATATTCTTTGACCAAGAATTCCATGACGGCGGGAACGCGTTCGATTTCTTTACGCAAGAGGCGGCCGTGTTGGACGCCGATTTCGAAATGGTTGCCTCTCAAGGTCAATACACGCCAGCCCTGTTTCAAACGACGATGACTCATATTTTTTAAAGTAGTTTTGGAAGAAGTTGATTTCGCGTGTTTGCGAGACTTCATGCGATTTATTTATAAAGTATCGACATTTTAATATTTTTTTTTTTAATAAAAAAGGATTAAAAATCATTGCACACGCTTAATTAAAGGAAGAGAAGGTAAACAATCATTATAAACATGAGGATAAAAGGCAGCAACACCAAAAACCACGACACCATGTCAAATCCGTTGTCGCAAAGCAAGTTAAGAACCCAAGTCCAAAATAAGATGTACAAGAATTTGATGACAAAGATCATGTATTTATTCGTGACACTGCAAGAGTAATCACCTAAACAATATATATTTGTGTCGCCAAAATTTTGAAAAACCATAATAAATATCGCAATCATTGAAATTACAAAGTAAAAATACGCAGGTGTGCACCATTTTCTAAAGTTCAAAGACATTTTTTTTGTGTTATATTTTATAATTATACAAAAAAAAGGAAACCCCCCAAGACCATAAACAGAAGGAAGGATCATAAGGAAACCTTGGTTTCCTTAAACGAGGAAGCGCTGCCCCATATTCGCAGGCCCTTGTGAAATCCCCGTAGCAGCAGTCGCGCCGTTCAACGCCCCCGAGGTTGTCCCGAAATCGCCAAAAAACCCCCACCCCGCACCACCTTTTCTTAAATATTTCCTCGAATACTTTCTGCCTCCTCCAACAACCGCCATTCGCTGAGGATCCACCAAATACTGATTTTGGGGATAGAAACTGCGAATCGGGACATTGAAATCGGACGCCCCGCCTCTCTGTTGTCTTCTTCTCTTTCTCTTTTGTGTTCTATTTTTTCTCGACTTTTGCATTGTATATTATTTCCCCCGAAATTATTCGATATCAACGTGGGTCAGAATATGTCTCCGGCAGCAGGGGTCGCTTAATCCTAAATCGTCGAGAACCTCTCCCTCCGCTGTCTTTTTGGTGTTTTCTTTTGTTAAATAAACAGTCTTTGATATTACAGCGTGGTCTTCAGTGCCCATTTTTGCCTGTTTTTTCTGACGGACTTGCTCCAAATAATATCTATATTTATTCGCAAGCACTTTGCCACAAGTCACGCACTTCACCGGTATAATCATTTTTTGTGTTGGTTATAAACTAGTTTTATAAAATTATTTTATGAACGGAATCCTAAGCCTTTGCGGGCGAATGCGTAAGCCATGCGGTGATTCACAGAGTGACGATCGAAGAGATTCGGATATTCCTTGACAAGGTGAAAATCGATGTTTCCATTTTGGGAAAAGAGGACATGCATCGGCATCAACAAGTCTTTATTTTTCACATCCTCTCTATTAAACTTTTTCCAGCCGTTTTGTGACCAAATGTCGCAATAATCGGTCAAAGACTTTATTGCATATATGGAATCGGTGTGAATAACACAGGGAGTATGGCGAAAATATAGCCAATGAATGAGGAGTGCATGGTTGACTGCCAACAATTCACACCGTTGATTTGTAGGCGGCAAAATGAGCTTTTCAGTGGGGTAAGCGATGCTTTTATTGGCATATTCGTTGTTTGGAAAATAAATCCCAATGCCTCCTCTCGCAAACAGTTTCCCGTTGTAAACACACGAGCTGTTTGTATAAATTTGCAAAATACGTTTCATGTTTTATTTTTGACAATTGCCGTAACATTTGCCTTGGTAGTAGTAAAAGTCTTTGTTCTTCAAGCTGTAGTCGCTGTAATTGGCGACATTTCGCGGACCATTTTGATTACCGGCCACGCACTTTTGACCGCCGATGAGAGTGCAGCAGCTTGTTGACGCGCAAGTGTTTAAGTCGAGAGCACCGCATTTTTCTTCGATCATTGCAACATCGTTCTTGTCTTGTGTACAAAAGCCTCCCAACATGCTTGCGGTGTTGTAAACCGGCGCCACCGTGGACTGTCGCGTTGTGCGACTCAAGTAGACACTGTCTTCGTAGTTGGGTACATAATTCGAAGAGCCAAATTTGTACGCACCCGGGACATAATACAAAACTGGCGAAAACTGCGCCTCAGTGTTTTCGATTTTTATCATGTTGCCATTTTGATCAAATTGGTAGAATACGCCCAAATTGTTGTCGGCTGCGTCAGACATGTCGGTGTCATGGTAGACAGTATTTATATCGGTTGGACTGTAGTTCGAATCAAATGTCGAGAGAGCATAGAGAGTTGGGTTCAGCACAAGAAAGTCCGCGGTTTTATCGTATGTATTATTTTTGCCGAGCTCGTAACCTCTCGGTAAGGGGGTCGGTTGTTCTTTCATTTTGTACGAAATTGATTTCGTTTTCTCATCCACAACTTTCACGCGATAATATTTTTTTCCATTGTCATCAGTCGGGAGAGGCACCGTTTCGCCCGTGTCGCCACTGGTTACTCCAGGAATATCGAGGTAAGGTGGTGCAGCCAGCTCTCTGTCTGTAGTAGTTTTGTAATAGTCAAGCATTTTTTTGGTCGAGTCTTTGATCGGAACCAAGACCTTCGAGTCGTTGTCTGAAATACGGAAACCATCGGGAATGAGAGCTTTCATTTTGTACACAGGTTTGGAGAGATCATTTGTTCCGAGAAGGTTGTCTCGTGTTCCAACATTTACCTTTGTGTAACCAGGAGGTACATCCACTCCGACCCCTTGGTTTCCTCCTGGAGTATAGACTGCACCAGGAATATCATAAGTACTTGATAAATCGGTGCCGAGAGTTACCATTCCTTCTTCACAAGGAATAAAAGAAGAAACAATAAAGGTTACTAAAATTATGGACAATAATAAAATAAATATGTACAGACGAATCATTTATTAAACTATCTGCAGATTTTTTTTAGGATCATAAAACATTGAATCTTCTATTCTCTCCTCTCCTCTCAACATGTCGTCAAAAGTTATCCGCGAAATTCGCAACCTTACCAAAAGCATCAACAACCAGAACAAACTGATTCGTCAGTGTTTTGTCAAGATGTCCGAAAACCAGAAAACGAGAGAGCTCCGAATCATTTTGAAGATTTTGTTTGCAGACCCGCCGCCGGTGATTGACCAAGAAAGTATAAATCGGCTTACGGACAGAAATGTTCTCTCGAGTTTAGAGACCAAATATGATCACTTTATTAATAAAAACCAAGAGGCTCTCTGTTTGCATGAATTGATCGATGATGTGCTGGACCTTCGTGATTATATTTGTATACGACACAGTCGCGTCGCAAGACTCGAAAAAAAATCTGCGGAATCAGTATAAGAGAGAAAGAGAATGTTTACAGAGCCTTCGAAGAAAATACAAGAGTTTGTGAAAAATAAGCTAAACATTCTTCCGGCGTTCCATTTCAGCAAGAAGGCGAGACAATTTCTGAAAAGGTTGCGAGAGATGGCATTGGCGGCTCCGCCGCCCGCTTATACAAAAAAACAATTACAAATTTTACCGAGAGGTGATTTACTTGATCATTTGCAAATTGATGGAATAAAAACATACATCCTTAATTTAAACAAAATCAATGCTACACACATACATTTAACAGTAAACCATCGAATTTACAATTTATATTTTGTCTTGCCACATGGGTCTGCATCTCTCGATATTGAGAGATGCGTTTTCAAAATAAACCAGTGGCTACATGTTGCAACAAGTTTTGCAGAGAGAGCTTGCTCGACACAGGTCGACGTTTACTTGTATTTGACCAATTTTGAAAAGAATCTGCCGCAAACTTACGGTCAACCGATCGGCACAGAGAATGTCAATACTGCATTTACTACGGGATGTAGATCGTCCACCGAAATTATTATTTTCAGGAGAGAAGAGTGGTTCAAGGTGTTTATACACGAATCCATGCACAATCTTGGTCTCGATTTCCAGTTCACCGATAACCGTCTCTTAAAATCGGTTTTTCCTCTCGAGAACTCAAACTGTTCACTGCCTGAAACATATGCGGAAATGTGGGCAGAGATATTCAACATTTTATTGATTACCGATAGAGAGGAAGATGCAATCCAGATGGAACGTAAATATGCTTTGTTTCAGGCGGCAAAAATTTTGGATTACTTCGATTTGAACTATGTAGAACTCTTTGAGAGAACTGCAGAGTCAGAGAGGTTGCGCCAAACGAATTACAAAGAAACAAGTGAAGTCTTTTGTTACTATATTTTGAGAGCTCTCGTGCTCTATAATTGCAATGACTTTGTAGAGTGGGTCGCCGCGAACTGTAACGGAGGCATTAAGTTTGATCAGACAAAAGTTGAAAAATTTATTCGAGAATTGATTATACCGAAATATAATCAAATCAAATTTGTGAAATTGGTTGACGACGTTCAAGCAAAACATTTCGACAAACCACCGAGAGATATGTTCTTGAAAAATAATTTGCGAATGACTGCAATCGAATCATCATCGTCGTATTAAACCTTCTTTGCAAGTTCCTGAAGCAAGAGAGCTTCGATTTGAGCAGTTTTCTCACGCATATCGTCCAATTGCTTTTTTAACAAGGCGATTGTATCGTCGTTGTTGTTGCTGCTGTGGCTCTCTGTGACAGCAGGCTTTTGCTTGTTATACTCCAATTGAAACTGGTTCAAAAGATCTAATTTAACATTTCCATGTCCAGGGCAACCCGCAAAATGAACAACCACAATCTCGTCATTGATTGCCTCCGAAACACTCGGTCTGCTCCTTACAACAGATTTGAGAGCCTGGGTGTTGCACATGTTGTTGCTAATTAAAAAAAAGTTTAAGAAAGGCTGGTCGTAGAAACGCAGCTTGTTTTGGTACATGTCGAGATAGAATGCCTGCTTGATTTTGATAAAGAGTTTTTTGATGGGCACCACATTTTTGAAACCGAGAGCATAGGCACCGAGGCCCTCTCGATTCGGGGATTCCGCGTTTTCTCTCAAAAATAGAGAGCGCCCCCAATACTCGCCCTCGTTCAAAATTTCCCCCTCTCCAACTACGTAGACAACTTCGTCGGTAATTTGATCGAAAATTTTGTCGGGATTTGTTAAAAACAGAGAGTCGGCATCGATGTACAAAATCTTTTCGTATCGATCAATTTGGGGAAAATCGAACACGTCCAGCTTGGAGATGCGCGCTTGGTTCATTGTCTTGTAAAAATTTTTTTCAACAAACAACAGGTTTTTGGCGAGAGGACACTTTTTCTGAATCAACTCTTTATACTCGGTGGTGGTGTATACTAAAAAGTCGGTCGACGATCCGACATTAGCAAAAGAATTGATAAGGTGAGCGACGACGTCAGTATAGTTCTCTTGATGAAAGCAGCATGTATAAATGAGGTTCATTTGTTGTTGTTGATAATTTAAAGAGAGGTCGCGTTTTTATATTGATTTGAAATCAATTCATAAAATATAGATACTATAAAACCAACCAAAAAAAAATGAGAGTATCTGGAATTATTCGAGGAGTTGAAAATGGACTATTGGCGACCACACGTTTAGACAATATTGACATCGCGTACTCCCTCTCTGTAAAACAAGTTGCATCGGCAATTTACAATATTTCAGGAATTTGTTGGACTGATCCTTCAATGGCAGTTCCTTTTGAATTCGAATACGACAAGCCGAACGATATGGTAAAGTTTAAAAGCGAGTATCGCCTTTGTTTTTGTAATTACGAATTGTACAATAAATATTACCTAAACATCCGCTACCCCAACACAACAAACTTTTTATGCATTCCTTGGTTGAAATTTAAAGACGGCGTTACTGGACTTGCGGTTCCGCAGCTGATCGAAGACATCTTTGCACATATCCCGAATGTAATTGTTTTCTAAATCTGCTTAAACAGAATATGACAGTGACCAATACAGTTACTGTCATATTTACTTTTTTTTTTATTTTACTGAACAATGGGAATCAAACATCTTAATACTTTTTTAACGAACCACTGCAGCAGGGCCATTTCGAAAATCCATGTTAGCGAGTTTAGTGGAAAATCGGTGGCAATCGACGCGAGTATTTATCTTTACCGATTCATTGCCGATAATAAACTCATTGAGCACACGTTTTCGATGGTTTCCATTTTTAGGAATTACAATATTCAGCCGATTTTTGTGTTTGACGGTACGCCTCCGCCTGAAAAAAAGGACACACTTGTCGAACGGCGGGAAAATAAACGCGCCGCAAAGGCCAAATACGATACGTTAAAAGAAGCCAATCCTGAGCAAGACACGGAGGAAATGGAGAAACTTAAGCGGCAGTTCGTGAATGTGAAGGACTCCGACATCCAACTTGTAAAATCTTTGCTGGACGACTACGGAGTCGCCTGGATAAGTGCGCCGGGAGAGGCGGACGAGTTGTGTGCACACTTGATGCATACCAATCAGGTTTATGCTTGTATGAGCGACGATATGGACATGTTTGCGTATGGTTGCGTGCATGTGTTTAGGCACTTTAGTCTTGTGAAACATACGGTGCTCTTTTACGACTTGGCCAAGATTTTAACACATCTTCAAATGACTGTTCAAGAATTCCGACAAGTGATTGTGTTGTCGGGGACAGATTACAATAAGGATAATACGACAGACTTAGTAGAGTCGATGCGGTGGTTTGGAATATACAAGAGAGACATAATGTTGCGCGAAGGCGATGTCCCCACTTTTTATGAGTGGTTACTTCAAAATACAAAATATATTCAAAATATTGAAAAATTAAATACGATTCTTACGATGTTTAAACCAAAATCAAATATTGTATACACTATAAACAAAAGCATGTTTGACCAAAAACATTTATTTGAAACTTTGGCGAGTGATGGTTTTGTGTTTCTTTAAAGGAAACCTACGGTTTCCTTTTGATCCTTCCCTGTTTTTTTTGCTGGAGTTCTTTTGATCCTTCCCTTGTTTTTTTTGCTGGAGTTCTTTTGATCCTTCCCTTCTTTTTTTTGCTGGAGTTCTTTTGATCCTTCCCTTGTTTTTTTTGCTGGAGTTCTTTTGATCCTTCCCTTGTTTTTTTTGCTCGTTCATATGTCCTCCTCCTCCTCCTCGTCATCATAATCATCGTACTCGTGTGCGTCACCATACTCGCTAAAGGGCTGTTTGCGGTCTTTCGTAATTCTGCACACCTGACCTGTCCTCAACACATACTCGGAAAATCCCTGGTCAAAAATTTCCTGCTGGATTGCCGAGATAGGAAGTGACCACTCATTCGGAACTATTTTTGCATTGTATGTGGTGCCGTCTGTATTCTGGATTTTCGAGACAAACATAATAGAACCTAGTTGTTCAAAAGTCTTGCACAATTTATCAACATCGTAATCGTTTGGTAAATTGTTCACCACCAAATTCATTTTTGTATAATACTGTCGTCTCTCGAATCTTATCGGTCTCGGTTCGACGATTATTTTATTGTCCTCTTTTTTATCTTCTTGAGTGCCGTTTGCAATCCTCTGATTAAGCTGGCGTTCTTTTCTTCGTTCCTCCATATGATGATTTAGTTTCGCCTCATTGCGGACAATATCGGCCTCCGAGTATGCAAAACGCTTTTCGCGCGAGTGCTGAATTTTCTTACTAAATTTTGCTTGGTCGGACATTTTTTTTATGATCGAACCCGCTTAAAAATCCGCCAGTTTTTTATCGCCATAATACGGATACGCCAATTTTTCATTTACCATAATGTCGTTAAACGAGGTTTTCATCTCTCTGTCTTCAAGATGATATAAAGTTCCAAGAAGTCGCCCATACTTGTCAAATACGCCACACTTGAGCCAAACACAACAATTGTATTGTTTCATTTTCTCTCGCAAAACTTTTCGCGGCAAATTTAGATCCATGGCAACGCTCTTGTTTCCTGTCACCAACTCGAATAAACGCATTCGAGCTTGTAATGCTCGTTGGTGGTTTTTGGAATGCAATTCGGACGTGTCAATGCCGGCTAAACGCACATTGAATTTGTAATACTTTCCAAATATAAAGATTGCACAAGTCACCGTATCGCCATCATAAATGTCGATCACTTTCGCCATATGCGTTTCATTATCCAGAGAGAATACGGGAGTATTTTCAAAATCACACTCATTTATTTTGTAGATTTCGGAACGACGGCCACAACAATTGTTTTGCCCCATTTTTTTATGAAGAAGCTCTCTGACTCTCTTGTCATAAATCAAAAAAAAATGAAACGTCTCTCTGCTCTCGCCGACGAATCTCAATCAATTTACGAGAAATACCTCGACTACACAAAACAATACCAGCAGCAATATGGTCCGAAAACAATCGTCCTCATGATGGTCGGCTCCTTTTTCGAAGTCTATGGTCTCAAATCCCCCTCAACCGGAAACGTCTTCGGAAGTGCAATCGACGACTTTGCTCGAATTTGCCAGATGAATGTCACGGAGAAAAAGAAAGTCGCAGTCGATGGCAACACAGTTTTAATGGCCGGTTTTCCTGAATACACTTTAGAGAGGTATTTGCAAAAACTAAGCGACTCATCCTTTACAAGTGTCGTTATTGTCCAAGACGAAGACAACAGCGTCAAGGGTGATAAAAAGAAACACATTGTGCATTCGATTCACTCCGCCGGCACTTTTATTCCCTACGAAGTCGATCAACCGCGTCTCTCGAACAACATCATGTCGGTCTGGATCACTTCTTTCAACTCGGTTCTCAACAAAACCCGTCCGCAAATTGTGTTTGGCGTATCCGTAGTAAACATATTCACCGGTCATTCTTGGATATTTGAGCACAAAACTGTGTTCGAAAACAATCCAACCACATTCGACGACCTTGAGAGGGCAGTCTCGGTCTACAATCCTTGCGAGATTATTATTCTCTACGATTTGTCCAAGTTGACCGACAACGAACCTGCTCTCATCAAATCCATCAAAGCGTATTCGGGTATTGACATCGAGACTGTGCACGAAATTTGCGTGCGTGGTCACACAAAAGCCGAGAATTGCATGAAACCGCAGTACGTAGTCCAATTGATCGAAACCTTTTTTGGATCCGAGTCTTACGAGAACTGCCAAGAATTCTATTTGTTTCAAACCGCTACTCAGTCGTTCTGTTATTTGCTCAACTTTTTACAAGAACACAACCAGGCTCTCGTTAAAAAAATTCATGTCCCTGTTTTTGCATGCGTCTCTCACAATGCCATTTTAGCGAACCACACTTTGAAACAGTTGAATATCATTGAAGACCGATCCGACGACAGTGTTCGAAGTGGTCGGTTCTCGTCTGTCCTCCATTTCTTGAACCGCGCTTGCACACCCATCGGGAAACGCCGTATTCAAGATTTACTAACCTCTCCCATTTTCGATAAAGAACGACTAAACGCCGAGTACGATATGGTCTCTCACATGTTGACCCCTGAAAACTTCCATTTCGTTGCGTTCTTTCGGAAACAGTTGGCCGATGTGATTGATCTGGAGAAAATTATGCGCCAAATCCTTGTCAAGAAAATTTCGCCCTCTGCAGTTTACCGCTTGTTTGATTCGGTCTCTCGGGTCCAGCAAATTCATACATGTCTATTTGAGAACTCGGTCTTGCTCGGTTATTTGCCCCACTCGTCTGATATCGAAACTGCTTGCGCTTCCGTGATCTCACTTGTCCGCGACTTTTTGGTAATTGACGCCTGCAAAAACATCAATACCACGACGTCGATTGTCTCCGAACACATTATTCAAACCGGTGTTGACCACGATCTTGACATGATGATGTTGGATTACAAGTCTGCAACCGCGAACCTTACTAATATTCATTTGTTTCTAAATACCGTCATGCGAACCGGACCCAGCGATGAGACCGATTACGTAAAAATCAATACGACCGAGAAGTCGGGTTCTTCGCTCCAAACCACCAAACCGCGTGCGAAAATACTCAAAGAATTGCTTGACAAAAATGATTTTGCTACGAAACCTACTTTCCGCACAACGCTGACTCTTGTGAAACCAGGCACTGTAATGTTTAATAATAACTTGATCGATTACTCGGATTTGAAATGCAAAACCGCCACCACAAACGCTGAAGAAATTGTCTTTGAACAATTGACAAAACTCACCGCACGCATTCTTCAACTCGAGCACGCCATCGAGAGAAAGACATCTGCTCTTTATGCCGAATTCGTCGAGCAAGTTCTTGAAAACAAGTGTTATGATCATATTGATAAAATTGTTGCCTACGTGGCTGCTCTCGACGTGTTGCAAACCAAAGCATATGTTGCGAAAGAAAATCGCTACTGCCGCCCGCGCCTCCATACTGGCGAAGAAGAAGATGAACCTCCTTCGTTCGTAAAGGCCACTGGAATCCGACATTGCCTCATTGAACATATTCAACAAAACGAAACCTATGTGGCGAATAATATCGAGATCGGTGCCGGAGGCATCCTTCTTTACGGAACCAACGCAGTTGGAAAAACGAGCCTAATCCGCGCACTCGGAATCGCAGTCATTCTTGCGCAATGTGGTTTCTTCGTACCCTGCACCGAGTTTGTTTTCCAACCATATCGGTCATTTTACACACGCATCCTCGGCAACGACAATTTGTATAAGGGTCTCTCTACATTCGGTGTAGAGATGAGCGAGCTCCGCGTTATCCTGAACAATGCGGACGAACATAGCTTGATTTTAGGCGACGAATTGTGCTCGGGAACGGAGACCCAGAGTGCTCTCAGCATTTTTGTGGCCGGTTTAATGAACCTTCATGGCAAACGTGCGTCGTTCCTTTTTGCGACCCATTTTCACGAAATTTGCGACTATGCGGAGATTGTTTCGATGGAGCGCCTCTCTTTGAAACATATGGCGGTTCACTATGATCGAGAGCGCGACTGCTTGGTGTATGACCGATTGTTGAAAGAGGGGCCCGGTGACAGCATGTATGGACTCGAGGTTTGTAAATCGTTGCATTTGCCGACCGAGTTTTTGGATGCTGCGTTTGAGATTCGTAACAAATATTTTCCGGAGAAAAATGGGACGCTCGGGCAAAAGGTTTCCCACTATAATTCGCAAAAAGTTCGTGGACTTTGCGAGAGGTGTAACAAGGCTCTAAGTAGTGAAGTGCATCATTTAGAGATGCAACAGAATGCGGATGCGGACGGATTTATTCGGGGAACTGCTGTCCACAAAAACCATCGGGCAAATTTGATGGCATTGTGTGAAGAGTGTCATCACGAAATGCATAAAAAAGAAGACACGCCGACGATAGTCAAAAAAAAAACAACAAAAGGATATTTAGCGATTTAAAAAATTTTTTAAATAAAACAAATTGCATTATGTGTTGAGCACGTTTATTATTATGTTTATATATACTATATTATGACAACAAACACAACCGCCAAAAACGACACAAACCAAGGCGTCGGGCAACCATCAGAATCTTTCTCGATCAATGTGACACTTATAAATACTGAAACACTTCCAACCAGAAAATCAGAAACGCCCGACAAAACTCCAAAAGTGGAGCATGATGCATCAATGAACGCAATTATGGGTCTTGTCGGAAACTGCAAAATAATTGTTGACGAAGCTTTCAAGAACGCGAAAGAAGGGCATAATTTCAGTAGACAGGTCAACACGTATATCATGAACAATTCAGTTTATACAACTGATACTGAAGGTAAAAAAATAGTAGACGCCAAAAAGACACAAGCAAAAATTGGCAAAGAAGTAGGCGACGGTTTTACGTTTTTAGGAAACCATAATGCCTGGAATCTTCAAGTACATTTGGGGCAGTGGTCAAAAAAAGATGGTTACAAATACGAGGGGAGATATTTTCCTACATCATTTGGTAAAGATTCTAAAGATCAACCGAAAGACATGGGTGTTGAGACTTTATCTTCGAATCAGCGCTTTTATGGCAAGTTCGACAAAGAAAAAGGTTTCAGGTCGTCAGGTGCGTATGTTTGGGACACAACCGAGGCACAGAAACAAACAAAATACATGGGTTCTTTTGATGAAACCGGGATTGCCGGATTTGGGTGCTTGGAGAAAATTGTTGATAGTAAGAAACAATACGTGGTTGCCGAATTTAAAACAAAAAACAACGAAGTAACAGTTTCGGGCGATTACTATATTGTTATTGATCCCAACGAAGAAAGAGAAACCCACCGTATAAGATATTATTCTAAAGAAGTAACACCATATGCAATATTTGAACAAAATCACAGGAAAACAATTTTGGAGAAATTTAACATTTCAACAATGAACTCTAAAATTGAAGAACTCGCCGGATTTGAAAGTGTTTATCAGTATGTTGAAGAGAATACAGGAATCGGCAGGACAGCACTTTGGGGAATTGGAGCCGCTGTCGCAGCAGCAGGTTTATATTGGGCATATAATCGGTACAAGAGTTCGCCAAAGAAGACACAAAAAAAGAGCCGAGGGCGGTTTAATAAATTCATGAACTCTGACGACTGGTCATCGTCGTCATCATCGTCGTCAAGTAAAAATAAAAAATCGGAAGATAAAAAATCGGAAGACGCAAAGGAAAATGCGTCTGCTGCACCTTCACTATCTGCTGAGCCTGCGTCTGCTGCCGTATCTGCTGCGCCTTCTGCCGAAGTCCAGAACAAGCCTGCGTCTGCTGCCGTATCTGCTGCGCCTTCTGCCGAAGTCCAGAACAAAGACTCTAATGCGCCTTCTCCTGTAAAACAACAGAGAGGTAGAAAGAATCAAACCAAGAAAAGCATACCTGCACCTGCACCAACCCGGACTTCGGCACGAATTCAGAACTTAAAGAAGAAGCCAGCTGCTGTTGTTGTTAAGAAAGAACCGGTTGGTTTAAGGAGATCACCGAGAAACAAAAAATAAATGGGAGTGTAAAATTTTTTATTTTTTTAATTAAATAAAAAATTATGCTAGTTATTTTGGCCAGCTTTTGAAAAAGCTGTTATTGTAGTTAAATATTTTGGCCAGCTTTTGAAAAAGCTGTTATAAAAACGACGTCATCATCATCGGTGACCGGTGGTCGAAACTGTTCCATGGGTGGGGGAATAAAAAAGCGCATCAAATGAGGAGGAATGGGTTTGCGCGGGACTTTATCGGGAAGAGTTTGAAGAAAAAGCAGATGATGAGGAATGTGAATATTTCTAAAGCCCGGGCGTTGTATGGCCCGAAACCAATAGGTGTCTGGGTTTTTTTTGCGACAGATCGGGCAATGAATAG
>JACCEC011096898.1_pt1 | contig 40844 bp, 60 predicted proteins | sample 7450121 | NCBI WGS metagenome assembly JACCEC01 (sample SAMN15323455, study PRJNA562643) | freshwater metagenome | isolation source: river surface water | place: USA:Blue River Watershed | collected 2017-08-18 | reverse complement strand
TGGTTCAGGAGTTGGCTCTGGTGTTGGTTCAGGAGTTGGTTCAGGAGTTGGTTCAGGAGTTGGTTCAGGAGTTGGTTCAGGAGTTGGCTCTGGTGTTGGAGTTGGGGTTGGTGCTACTTCATCAACAGATGGTGCATCAGGATTATTGGGTGCAACAGGAGTAAAAGTTTCTCCGTTTGCTGTTGTAGTTCCAGGTTGACTATCAACTAAAAGAACAGGAGAAAGTGCAGTGTCTCCAAGGTTGAATACTGCAAATCCTAAGAGATAATCACCATCAGCTCCTACTTGATATGTTGAGTATTGCCATCCAGTAGAACCAAAAGAACCTGTTGAGTAATCACCAGTTCCTGGATTGGTAAATCCAAGTAATGCATAGTTTTGAAGTTGATTATTAACTGTTACTGTTGGAGATGAACCTGTTCCTTGATAGACAAGTGATGTAATAGAACCATCATTGAAAGGAACATAATCAGTTCCAATGTAGTTCCAAGACATTGTATAAACTGTTCCAGTTTGCAAAGTCACAGACTTTGTAATCCAAGCAGCATCAGTAGGAGTTGGATTTCCTAGTCCAGATGCTTGCTGTTGTTGAATAAGAAGGTCTTTGATTGCTTGATTTTCTGCTGCAGTTAATCCAAGTGCTTCTGTTGCTTGATTAAATGTTGCTTGTCCGTTTGGTTGTAATGCAGCACCAGCAGTTCCATATGGAGAGAATTCCCAAGTTGTTGGTTCTACTGCAGGAGCATAATATGGATTAGGAGACCCATCCTGTAGAGTTGGGTTTCCTACTGCTGGAAATGAACCAGCATTAAAGATTACTGGATTATCGACAACACTAACACCCGTTCCCTGTCCAGTGATTGTGCTATCTAATGTCCCTGTTTGAGTTCCAGTATTCCATCCCGAAGTATTCCCAGTCTCAAAATCTGTACCAGAAATTGTATCTGCGAATGATATTGTTGGCACTCCAATAAGAAGCGCAGACGCTGCAGCCAGCGCCTTTTGCGTGTAGTTAGACATAAAAATACGGTGGTTGGTTTAGCAGTTATCCTTATGAACTACCAAACGCAACTCACCGTGGTGTATGGTTGAGTTGTTTCAACTCAATGGTTGAAACTATTTATCTATCCTTTCTTCCAAGCATCACCTTCTGCCTTTCTTCTACGGGCAAGACCTGCCTCAACATTAGAACCAGGATTACGATAAAGATAAAGAGCATCAGGAACCAAGTCCCACTCTTTATTCTTTAGGCGTTTAGTAATAGTGTTAAAGTTATCACCACCGTAGAAACCAGCACCAAGATTATAAGCAAAGCTGAGAAGTGCTCCTCTTTTCCCATCTGACATTTCCCCCCAATGTGGAATTTTACGAAGTGCAGGGAGGAACTGATTTTTACATTGTGTAATTAACAGTTCATCTGCTTCTTGCTGGGTAATATTATCACCCATTTGGAATGGTTGCCCATTCTTATCTCTGGTAGAACCCCAACCGATTGTGATTGGAAGTCCACCAGTTAAAGGATCAGGATATGCTGACAAATGACATCCTTCAAATTCCTTGATTAACTTGATGCCCATCATTGGGACATCATCACCACCACTTGCGACAGCAGGAGCAGAAGCACCACTGCCGCTATTTACTTTCCCAGTGGCTTTCCACAATGTGGGCACGCATCTCCAGAAGATGAAGCAGCAGAAGATGCTCCACCACCAGATTTTCCTCTGAAAATTTCTGCCCAATCTGCATTATCTTCAAGATAATCATTTGGAAGATTATCTTCTAACCACTGAACTGCTTTAATGTGACTTGGGTTTCTATCGTCGTAAAACTTAAAAAAGTTGTGTAAATCTACTCTTGCCATTGGTTATTCTCCTATCAATCAAAAATACGACCCCAACCATCGTTGCCACCTGGGCACCAACGATGCTTAAGAACTGCTTTGGTATAAATGGTCTTCTTACCATTTGTTACTGGACCACTATAGTTGTCATTCAGAGAACCATATGGGTCATTGACATAATATCCCTTACCATCTGGTGTCTTACCAATAACTACACACATATGTCCACCAGTAGGTGCAGAAAGAGAACCTCTATGAAGAATACCAATAACAACTGGTTTACCTCTATCAAGACTCTTATCAATATCAGCAAATGATAGATTGTAGCTAAAGTGCGACTTTACTCCATATCCAGCAAGAACTTTTGTCTGCACTGAGTGGTCAGTCGTATCACCAATTGCAAATACTTTTTTAACGTATTCGTCATCACCTTTAATACTTCCTGGTTTGAGGAAAGCAAGGCACATAGCACATGAAGAACTATTGCAAGTTCTATGTGCATCTCTGTAGTTATCTACTTGATTGAAATATGGAACATCGAGTACTGCTGGAGTTGGAGGAGCAGTTCTAAAAATTCCAACCCAGTCAGATTGTGCATCATCTAAGAATTTTTCTGGGAGGTTATCCTCCAACCACTGAACCGCAGCAACATGGTTGGGGTTCTTGTCATCATAATATTTAAAAAAGTTATGAAGATCTAAGGTCATAAGATATCTTTCCAGACACTTCAGATATTTATGGTTTTAGATCATCTACGGTGATGTTTGTTGTTTCCAACTCATTATATTTTTTGCATATATTTTCACTAGATTCGTGTTCCCACTTATGATAAAGAGATTTCAACTTTTTATGATATTCATCTCCAGTACATCCCATCATTTCTTCAGCAACAATGGTTTTAATCAATGTTTCTCTAGTTAAATCTGCCATAAAGGTTAACTTAAACTGCCCAAAATTGGGATTTGATTATTTAGTATCTGTATTCTTCCAACTTATCCAAAATCTTGTTTAAATAACGATGAGCAATTCCCTTTGGGTCTGATGTCCAAGAGATATTTTCTTTATCTAATTCTTTTTTTATCTTTAAAACTTCATATTTAATGAGGTCTTTTGTAATTTGTCCTCTAGGCATAACATAAAAAAATCTCTGCATCCTATTTAGAGGCAGAGATTTTAATTATTCTATATTATTTCAAACTGTTGCTACTTCACGTACAGTAGACTTCACATACTCAAAAACATTTTCTGGTGTACTGATTTCGTAAGGGTCAGTATCTGCATTATCTCTCATGCCATCCTCAACAAACAGTTTTTCAATCACTCCATTATCAATGACTGCTGCATAACGCCAAGACCTTTCACCAAAACCAAGATTAGATTTACGTACAAGATAACCCATAGAACGAGTAAAATATGCATTACCATCAGGAACTAAGGTTACCTTATTGATATTTTGCTCTTTTGCCCAAGCATTCATAACAAAACCGTCATTAACAGAAATGCAGTAAATAGCATCGATGCCAAGAGCAATAAATTCATCGTAGTTTTCTTCAAATCCAGGCAGTTGATAAGCAGAGCAAGTGGGAGTAAATGCACCAGGAAGACTAAAAATTATAACCCTCTTACCATCAAAAAGTTCATTGGAATTTTTAGTTACAAATTGCCCATCTTCACGGAAAATAAATTCTACATTAGGAACAATATATTTTTCTTTACGCATAGGCACCTCCATAGTGGATTCTTTCTTTTTAAAAATATTAAACATAACTAAAAATTAAATTTACCAAATTCCAGGAATGATTTGTCCAGTGACAGCATAAGAACCCATTGCGGCAACAATACCAATCATTGCTGCCCAACCATTAATACGTTCTGCTTTTTCGTTCATTATTTTTCTCCTTAATTAGTTTACTTTAGAATAGATAGATGTTTCACCATAGTCTCGGTGAATTTTATAACCAACAACCGCACCCTTAGTATTCATCAATGCTGGCATAAAGACAATGGTAAAGAATACTGCGGGTGCTCCAATGATTAATGCTGCAACAATCACATAGTATGTGAGAAGTTCAATTAGAGAGTGTTCCATTATAAGGGTGTTTTTGTTTAAGTTCAGGATTAGGTTGAGAAGGAACTACAGGGTTCCTTGTTTTGTTTTTAATAATGATGAAAGCATCATTCTGATAAGTCACAGTTCCGAATGGTTTTGCCCATTTTGGATTTGCATCTGGATGTGTAGCAGTTCCTGTTACTGCTAAACCACCAATTTCTACTGAGATGTCATCATTTGCATCCCACCCAAGAGTTTCTAGAGCAATTGCAAATTGCCCAAGCATACCACCAGTGCTCATAACGTTTTCTTCTGGTTCAAGATTTCCAATCACAGGTTCTCTTCTTGCTCAGTAAGAATGACACAATCACTCGTTGGATATGCTACACAAGTTAGCACCCAACCATCTGCAATCTGGTCATCATCAAGGAAGGACTGCTCCTCATTATCTACGGTGCCAGAGATGAGTTTTCCTGCACAAGCCGAGCAAGCACCTGCTTTGCACGAAGAAGGAAGGTCAACACCTGCTTCCTCTGCTGCTTCGAGGATGTATTGGTCATCAGGGCATTGGATTGTGGTTTCAGTTCCATCAGGAGATTGAAGAGTGATATTAAAAACGGTCATCAGTAAGTCTCACAAATTTTTTCTACAGATGCTGCCAACAAAACGAAGAAGGCAACTGATGTGATTGTAAACAAAAGTGAAGTCATAGTCAAGTATCAAACAATACCAAAGAAGAGATTACCAGTCAGTGCATAAGAAATAGCACCTGCAACAATGCCAATCATTGCCCAACGACCATTCATTTTTTCTGCTTTTTCAGCATAAGGTTCAATGCCATAACGCTCAAGGTCTTCCTTGGTCATATACATTGAAGGTTCTTTAGCAAACATATTCATCTGCCCGAACTCGTTTTTTGTTACAGTCATTATCTTTTGTAAAGATTTACAACAAAAGTATATAGCAAAAAGAAAGGGGTGTCAAGCACCCCCTTAAGATTTTGTTTAGATTTGCTGACTTATCAGAACTTGAATGTTGTCTGGATTACACCACCCCAGTTGGAAGAGTTATCAACAAGACGTTGGTTGTCACTACCATAGATGATAGCAGGAGTGATGCTGATGTTGTCCGACAATTGATACTTGTAGAAGATTTCAAGCATCGTTGCCTTCTCAAGGTCTTCACCAGTAGGAGCCTGACCGATAGCAACACCAGCAGAGTTACCATCAACAAACACATCTTCCCACTGAAGAGCTGCCATCCAGGACTGACTATCGGTAGCAGCACTAGTAGTACCACTCACAGTGTTCCAACCATAACCTGCAGAGACAGAAGGAACAATACCAGACTTAGAAGGTTGCCAGTATGCATTCAGAGCATAACCGTTAGAGGTTTGACCAGGAACCAGAGTACCAGAAGAACCATCAAGACCGTTATAGGTACGAACACGGGTGCCTTCAGTACCATAACGATAACCGAATGCAACACCATAGTTATCACCACGATAACCGACTTGTGCCAAAGTATTCAGAGCACCAGTCTCATCAAACTCACCACGGGTGCTATCTTGACCTGCTTGTGCAACGTAGTTTACACCAGCAACAAGACCTTTCTTACCATACTGAACACCAAAACCAGCACCAGTTGCCTTGTTATAGACACCAGGAGTACCAGCAACAGCAAAGAAGTCAAGAATACCAGACTTATATGCAGAAGGAACCCAAGCAATCTCAGTGTTACGAACTGCAGCACCAGCAGTCAGAGTTGCTTTATTGTTGAAAGCAGGGAACTGGTAATACAAACGGTCGATAACTACGTTGTTACCAACTTCACTTGCGGTATTGTCTGCTTTATCCAGTTTGAATAGAGAAGAACTGGAACCAAAAGGATCACTACTGAAGTTAGCAGAACGCAAACGGGTCTTGAGTAAATCTTTACCAGTAAATGAAGTGTCCAAGTTCAGACGAAGATCGTAGTTGAACGCAGTGCGAGTTACATCACCACCTTTGGTTTGATAATCATCAACACCACCAAGCACGAAGTTTGCTTCACCACGCAGTTTAGTAGTGGTGGAGAATTGAGTTGCCTCAAGTTCACCGACTTGTGCTTCCAGTTTAGCAACAGAACCCTGAATAACAGTAAGTTCATTGCGGAACTCATCAGCAAGACGCTTCAGTTCATCAGTATTTTCAGTTACACGATCAAGGCAAGCATTCAAAAGTGCTGCTGCCTCATAACGGGTCATTGCTTTAGCACCACCAAATGTGCCGTTAGGATAACCAGCAACGCAACCATAACGTTCTACGAGGTTGCTGAGTGCCTGATATGCCCAATCAGTTGGTTGTACGTCAGACAGTTGAGTAATGCTTGTAACTTGTTCTGCGGTAGCATATTGGTTGACTGCTGCCATATTAAGATCTGCGGCATTCGCAGCAACAGGAGCAACCATACCCAGAGCAACAGGTGCAAGCATCAGTTGTTTGAGTTTCATAAAAAATTTTTTAGTACTAAACGACATTTTGAGTAACTGTGCAAGTAGTTGCGGCACAGTTAAGTCAACTCATCTTAACATTTTTTTTAGAATATTGTCAAGGAGTTTCGGGAGAAGTAATTCTTCCCAAGTATGGATCATAATTCATCAAGTCTGTGATTTTAAGATTTGCCCCATTTTGCTGCCAAAATTGGAGAAGTCCGTCATGACTTGAACGATGGAAAATATCAATGTGCTCTGGATGAATAGATGAACCCAGAGCAATTTTATACAGAAAAATTGGAATAGAAAAAGTATTTCCAGAATTATAGATTAAATCATCAGCAACTGCTCTTGGTTTAACTCCATTATCAAGTTTATATTTTTCACCTCTAATATGATGTTTAATTAATTTTTCCGCATGATGACGGGTAATCATATAGCAAGCAGTGGAAAAATCATTGACGAATCTTTTATGTAATTGAACATGAAGATTTCCAGTACAAATGATGGCTAGTTGAATAACATCATAATCATAAGGAACCAAAGAGTAAAATTGGTTCCAAGTAAAATCCCAATTTTTTACAATTTCTAAATCAACATCATCCTCCATAAAAATTGCATATGGACTATCAGATGTTTCCAACCAGTGCCTAATTGCCTTTAAATGTGATGTTGTGCATCCAATTTCCCCAGAAGACATTCCCTCTGGGTATCTACCAGAAATAATATCACTTAGGTCATCATCTCTACCATCGTAGGCAGAAATTCTTGTATAATTTTCTATTTCCCAATATTGGAATTGATTCTCCATATATTCTCTTCTATCTGGTTGACCATCTAGATTGAGATAATAAATGGGTCCAATATTTTTTAGTTTATATGATGATTTGTTTTTTTCCATTACTGCCTCCATCAAATTACTTTCCATCCCTCACAATACAAGTCACTGGTATCTTTGTCTGCATAATCAGGACCAAACCACATCTTAGGTGCAACAACAGGTCCTCTATTATTTTGCAACCAAGCACCCCACCAGGAAAGGGACGAATTAGCAATAATTGCTCCAGAACAAAGACTCATCAAGCAAAGGTCAACATATGGAGTATAAGAACCATCTGGATATTTTTCTTCTGGTTCAGAAACTAAAAATCTATCACCACTAAAAAATTCTTGTTCATTAACCCACTCTGGTGAATCAGAACAAACCACAACTGGTTGAGTTTCTGGAAAATATTCCAATGCCTTTTGATAATATTCAAGAGGTTGTGGGGGATGCTGTGAGGAGCATTGAGTATAAGACCATTTAAATCCTCTTGCATCAACAAGGTTTGGGTCACCACGTCGGACATGAAGAAACAAAGGTGCTTCATCAAGAGAATCAATCATCTCTTTACATGGTCCCAAAATTTCATCATGGAAAGTAAAATCAGAACGAATTGAATCTTCAATTGCAGAAAAATACTTAGACGTTTGGAAGAACCCATGAATTGAAACATCGTTAGGACATAGTTGGTGCAATTCTGCATCATAATGAAACTGTCTCTCAACTACAACTGGAGCATGTCCATTATCTAAAATTCCTTGATTGTTTTCCCCAACACTATCAAGTTTAAAACAATTTGCAATACTATAATTGTCAATTCTGGGAATGCCAAAGGGAGGAACGCACCACTCATATCCTTTGCTGGCAGCAATACCCCGAAGTGCAGCATACTGGAACATTTGGTTTCCTAAACGACCATTATTTCCCAGTTCATTAAACGCTAGCATTTATTTTTCTCCGTTTTGTGTAATCTTGATTTTGATAGTAATTTATTAAAGTTTCTCTGTTTTGTTGTCTAATCCATCCCCACAGTTCTGCGTTCTGTCTCCACTTTGGATTAGAAAACCAAGAGTCTGTAGTACGAGAATGCTCTAAATGATAAACATAATTATTAATTCTGTCAACTTTATTTCCTAGTATGTTTAGTCGATAATAAAGTTCGCAATCTTCTGGACCCCATGCAGCAAAATTTTCATTCATCATGAAAGACTTAATATAGTTTTCTTTGCGAATGAATTGACACCAGCCAATTGTAGAACTATTTAAAAAATAATCTTCTTCTAAAACATAAAAATTAGATTCATTCATTTCAGAAGAAATAAACTTTTCAAATGTTTCTTGATTATATCTAACTGCCTTTTGATATGCACCAACACCATATGGATAAACTGCGTCTGATTTACCAGATTTAATTAAATCATATGATAGTTGAATAGAAGTAACTGGAAGTATTACATCTGTATCATAATTACAAACAACTTCAGTGCTTGCCATTTCAATTAAGTCATTAAGTATTTTTGTTTTATGAAAATACTTTTTAGTTTGTTTTTCAAATGTATACGTTAAATTATTTGGAACTTTACCAAACTTTTTTTCTAATAAAGGAAGAACATACTTGTCTACTTTTTGTTCTGAGTCAACTTCTTTTACCATTACCTTCGCATCAAAATTAGAAAAAATAAAACTAAGGACAGTAGTTAAATTTCTAACTCTGTCCTCGGACTCTAATTTTGATGGTATTAAAAATGTTAAATCCATCATGACAATCTTTGTTTTAAGTATTCTTGCTCACTGTAATATTTTAATACGGTTGGTGCCTCCTGTCTCCTAAACCACTGCCAAAGATTATTATTATCATTAAACTTTGGATTATTATAGTGGGAATTAAATGTTCTAGAGTGTTCTAGGTGATAGACATCATCCCAAATTCTTCCCACTTTATAGTTAAGAAGGCACATCCTGTAATATAATTCACAGTCTTCACATCCCCAAGAAATAAAGTTTTCATTCATCATTCCAAACTTTATATAAGAATCTCTATTGAAAACTTGAGAAAATCCTACAGTTGAAGCAAGTCTAAAAGAATTGTTTTTAAGAACAGACAAATCATATGAAGAATTCACAAAACTCTCATATAAATCATCAGAATATCTCACTGCATTTTGATAAACACCACAACCAAAAGGATATACAAAATCAAATCCACTACTATTAATCAAATTGTAAGTGTTTGTATATGTTTTTTCTGGGAAAAGGACATCAATATCATAATGCCAAACAACTTTAGTAGTTGTTTGCATGAATAAGTCATTAATGTATCTTGTTCTATGAAATAATGCATTAGATGGATTTTGCTGAAATGTATGTTGAAGATTATCTACATTTGCATTTCTTTTAATTTGAGGCAAAGCATACTGAAGAAAATTTGATTCTTCATCTACTTCTTTTACAAATATCTTTGCCTCGGGTACTTTATTTAAAAGATAACTAATAACTGTTACACAGTTTCTCATCCTATCTTTTGATTCTAATTTAATTGGAATTATAAATGATAAATCCATAAATCAGCATTCTCCTGGAGCAATCTCTCTAGGGTCATTATACAGTTCCACCCATCCTTCTGGAATCAAGTCATCCATAATATAATGAGACACCGCTGGACCAAACCAAGGAGTAGGAGCAACTACTTTACCCTTATTCTTTTGCAACCAAGCACCCCACCAAGAAAGAGAAGAGTTGGCAATAATTGCTCCAGAACAAAGACTCATCAAGCAAAGGTCAACATATGGTACTGCAGCACCATCAGAGAACAACATTTTAGAATTATCAGAAAAAATAAACCTATCCCCCTGTAACCAATCCTGTTCTTTGCACCAATCAATAACATCAGAGAAAACCATTACCTGCTGGGTATCATCAAATTCACTCAAAGCATTCAGATAATACTCTTTTTTCATTAGTGGATGAGTATGCTGAAGAAGTTGATATGACCACTTTTCACCTCTCACTCCTTGAAGAGTTGGACTTCCTCTACGAATATGAAGAAAAATAATATCTTTGTTTTCAAGTTCATCCATAAACTCTAAACAAGGTTCCATCCATTCATCCTTGAAAGTAAAATCTTCTTTGATTTCATTTTCAATATTTTTAAAATATTTCTCAGTCTGAAAGTAACCATCAAGATCCGTTCCATCTGGAACTTCATTATAAATTTCCTCATTAAAATGAAATTCTCTCCAAGAAATACGAGCCTTAGGAAGTTGTTCTCCTTGATTTTCTTTCTTGCAGTTTGTAAGTTTGAATCCCTCAAACAATCCATAATTATCACAACGGTCTGCACCTTCTGGTGGAATCATCCATTCGAGTCCACGATTTGCTGCAATACCTCTAAGAGCAGCATACTGGAACATCTGGTTTCCAAGTCTACCAGCATTGCCAAGGTCATTAAACGAAAGTGCCATTTTTACTCCTGAACTTTTTTTACAAATAGGGCATCACCCCAATTATCTTCATGATTAATTGTTTCCACATGCTCAAAACCAAAAGACTCTAAGTACTCTTTCAGGTCATCAAATACTGTGTTGCCATGATAGTCTGGATTACTCCATGTTGCTTCGGTAGAAATATACTTAACATTCTCCAAAACTTTGGTTGCACCCTTCACAACCATTAATTCTGCTCCCTGAGTATCCATTTCAAGGTGGTCAAAATCTTTGAAGTCAAACTCATTTTTTTCAATCAAAGTATCCAATTTCATTGCTTCAACTTTAATTGTTTTTTTATGCCAAGACTCAAACCTACCTTTTGGTTTCAACAATGAAGAGCACCCTTTATTGCCACTAAGAAATCCAGCATCTGGACCATAACAGACATGAAAATCAACCTCTTCAATATCATCTTCACTTGCGGCAACACAAAAAGCATATGAATCCAAGGATGCATTAGAACGTTCTAATGAAATTTTAAGTTCTTCAAATACTTCTGGGTCTGGTTCAACCCAGATTACTTGCTTTGCACCAAGTCTTTCATAACGAAATATCTCTTCACCACGATGTGCCCCAACATGGATTGCACCAGATAGGGTCACATTATTTTCAGTGAAATAATTATATTGTCTCATTTAAAATAATTCTCGTAAATGTAATCCTCTGCAACTGGAAATTCCAAAGAACGTTGATAATTATCCTTTATCGCATCCATTTTAGAGTAATAAAGGTCTTCTGTCAAAGTAGAAATATCAAAATCATCATCAAGGAATATAATTCCATCTTCATTAAAATATTCAGTAACTCCTTTACATCCGTAAAAAACTGGAATTGTTCCAGTAGCAAAACAATCTGTTAGTTTCTCTGTAAAGTAAGTATCATAGACTGCGTTCTCAACAGAAATAGAAAACATATAATCTTTGAGACCTTCTTCTTTACATGAGATATCACAGAATCCTCTTCCATACAAATCAACTTGATTTTTAAATTTATCTACAAATTCAAGTCTTTTTCTATGTCCAGGAACCATAGATTTATTGGAAGAAATCATTGAAACAAGTTTTGTCTTCTCAAAGATTTGTCTATCCAAAACCCAAGGAGCAGCATTTGTTACTGTGTACATAAACTTTGGATACTTTTCACAAAGTTCTTTATCGCAACTAAAAATGCCATCTACCCTGGAAGCAACAAACTCATAATTAGAAAGAACCCAATCATAATAAGGTTGAATGATTTGTTTAGATTCAAGTAACCAAATATAAGTTGGTTTATCATTTACTTTAGAAAATGGTTCCAGTGCTCTTTGATTTACATAAAAGTCAACTTCACCAGAACCATCATAAACCCACTCAGTGAGTTTCTGTTCATTTTTATCTGAAGACGATGGTTCCAGTCGGTCATTACAATAAAGATTAATCTTAAATTTAGTATCCATACTGTCCCTTCATATCATCAAACACTTTTGCAATGCCATCTTGAAGATTGGTTTTTGGCATCCACCAGTTAAGAATATAATTATCTGCTTCATTTCTCTTATCCAACTGAACACTATCTTTTGCCAATCCTGGTTTAATGTTAATTGATTTGCCGATAAGATTAAATTGACCTTGAATAATGCCAGCAACTTCTTTAATACTAGATGGACGGAAAGAAGTAATATGAAGTGGGTCTTCTGGTTTGAAATCAGTATATGATTCCATAATGCTTTCAAGTGCTTCACAACAATCTTCTGCATAAAGGAACTGACGTTCTTCAGTACCATCAGTCATCATCTCAAAGTCACCTTCTTCAAATCCTTTACGAATAAAGTCAGTGATTACATGGGACTTTTCATGGTCATGTTCAATACCATAAACGTTCCAGAACTTAACAGTAAGTCCTTTCAGTGCAGTTGTATAGAGTTCACCAACTCTCTTCATCACACCGTAGGGAGAGTAACTCATATTACTCATTTGAGAAGATGCAAATACAAATCTCTTATTGTACTTTTCAATCAACCCAAAAGCATTTGCCATCAAACGGGTATTGTTATCAATGAACTGGAAAGTATGTTGATACTTTTTCAGATAACGTGAACCACCCACATCAAATGCAAGGAAGAATACAAAGTCTGCAGTCTCAATTGCATTCTCAAGATATTGATTTGGAATTACAGTCATATCATGATTAGGTGTTTCAACCTTATCAAAATCAATAACCACATGCCCCTTCTTACGAAGATATTCCGAAAGGTAGGCACCAATCTGCCCACTGGAACCAAGTACAGCAATTTTCATTTTTTTCTCCTCAAGCTTTCAGTAAAGAACCAAGTCCTGGTTCGGTATCTTTTAATCTCCAGTAACTATCAAATTCTGGATCTTCTTCTGGAATATCCTCTTCTTCTACAATTTTGCCATTGTGACAACCCAAACTTGCATGAACAAAATCATAATTTTCAGAAAGAACTTCTTTAAATCCATCAAATTGATTATCTAGACCTTCATATAGAAGTCTACCATTTCCATGGGTTTCTGTAAAAATTTCTTTAATTTTCTTATTGTTAAGATATTCTTTTATTGTTTTTAGAACGGTAAGGTCACTTCCCTGACAATCAGAATAGTAAAGATCAATTTCTTCTACACCATTATCTTCAAGATACTTCTGCAAATTTATAGTTTTTACTGTAATCTCTTTAATAACTTTATTGTATTCACCAAATCCTTGAAAAACTTCACTTCCACAACCAAGACTACTTGCAACTCTATTATTAGTAATGAAGAAGGAACTTTCTCCTTCTTCATTTGAACAAGCAGCATTTACAAGATTAACCCATTCAAACTGCTTGTATTTCCTACTTAATTTTTCAAAAATTTCTGGGTCTGGTTCAAATACATGGACATTATCAAACCTATCAAAAATCTGCCAGAGGGAAACTCCCTCATTGGCACCTACGTACACTAGAGTACTCATTCATTTATTCTCCACGTTTTGCAATTTGTACACAAATCCAATTGTATGTTTTTCTAATACCTTCTTCCAGACTTTGCGAATAATCCCATCCAAGTTGTTCACGGATAATATCATTGTTTGAGTTACGTCCACGAACACCAAGAGGAGCATCAAGGATATGTTCTTTCTCTACAGTCTTACCAGAAACTCTTGCAGCAGTATCAACAAGTTCATTAATAGTCACCATCTCTTCTGAACCAATATTAACTGGTCCCATAAAGTTGGAATCCATCATTCTACGGGTTGCTTCGATGCACTCGTCGATGTAGAGGAAGGACCTTGTTTGTTTTCCATCTCCCCATACTTCAATAGTGCCTCCCTCAGTCGGAAGATATGCCACCTTCCTACAAATCGCAGCAGGAGCTTTTTCTCTTCCTCCTTCCCAAGTTCCCTCTGGTCCAAAAATGTTATGGTATCGAGCAACACGTACAGGAATGCCGTAGTTGCGATTGTAAGCAAAATATAGACGCTCACTAAACAATTTTTCCCAACCATATTCAGAGTCTGGATTGGCAGGATAAGCAGAAGACTCCCTACAATCAGGATTATCGGGATCAAGTTGGTTATGCTCAGGATACATACAAGCAGAACCAGAATAGAAAATTTTAGTGCTGTTTTTACCGAGTCTTTCATTTAATTTACGTTGTTCCTCAAGAACATTCAAGTTGATTGATACGGAGTTGTGCATAATATCTGCATCATTTTCACCAGTGAAAACAAACCCTGCACCACCCATATCAGCAGCAAACTGATAAATCTCATCAAATGATTGAATATAACGATAAGGAACATGATTATAAAAGTTACCCCTATCACCCTTGTACTCAAGGACACGACTAACAAAATCTACATCCCTAAGATCTCCCTGAACAAATTCATTTGCTTCTGTTTCGGAGAACTCAGGTCTCTTTAGGTCTACACCACGAACCCAATATCCTTCTGCTCGTAGTCTCTTGACCATGTGACTTCCAATAAAACCACCAGCACCAAGAACAAGTGCTTTCTTAATGTATTGACTCATTTTTTGATCAAAAAAATAATAATTCCTTAGTATATATTCTACAAAAAAAGGAGGGTTTTGTAAACCCCCCATTTTCATTTAACTATTCTTTTTGACGAACGGGAGAATAGCAAACCATTGCAGATGTTCCGCACCAGCAGGCTTAACCCTTATCCTGCGGGGTATATGTTCTTTGCTGCTTGGCTCCACCACTTACTTTTAGGAAGTAAGAAACCTACCTTGTCTCAGAAACAAAGTCATTGATAATTTGTGCTTGTTGAAGAACTTTCTTTAGAGTAGGAAAATCTGGATAATCCATCTTTACTGTGTTCATAGAACACTCATTCCAGACACGAGCAGTGTCCATCATAATATTAAACTCATCATTTAGCATATTATATGCCTGTTTGAAAATTTCAAACCGAAGTTCATAAGGTGTTTTAGTCATAATTATCTTGTGTGTATGTGTAAGGGGGGTTCCGACCAGGGCAAGTTTAAAGTCTTTCCGAGACTATGCCCGTTGTGAGGATCGAACTCACCTCCCATCGATTATGAGTCGATTGCATTCGCCAGATTGCTAAACGGGCAGTGCCTTTATTTTACATTGAATGAGGCATTAGGTCAAGTGTTTTGTGATTCCACTCACCAAGGGTTATTCGTTTTTCAAAGTTTTCACCATATATCATATCAACCATTCCATCTTTATATTCCTGTATAGTGACAACATAAAATAAAGATTCATAAACTCCGTTTTTCTGATGTTTATGAATCCTATGGCATCCATCTTCTAATAGATAATATCCATTTTGAAAATCAATAACAATACCAGGAAAGCAAATATCTGTAGAATCTATCAAATCTTGATTAAGTGCAGGAGGGTAACAAATACTCTTGTGCTCAATAATTATTGGATTCCTATTATCATTAATTACTTTATACGATTTAACATGCATCATTATGCTCTGTATGAATCTTTAGAATCTCGTCATCAGCAGGAACCATCACTGCTTGATTACCATTTAAATCTTCTATGATAATTGAAACTTTTTCTTTCTCAATCTTTTCCATATAAAAATCAAATTTATTCTGAAACTCCAGAATTGGGATCACTTCCAGGTCTTCCTTGTTCTGATTCATGTTTTGGTGGATTACTGTGTACAAATATTATACCCATTATGGGCAAAACAATCAAGCTGCCACCACACAATCCAATCCAAATTTTACTAGAAGCAAGTACTTCTGATAAATGCATTAAAAATTTCATAATTTACCAATCATCATTTCCTTCGTAATCACCAGAAAGTTGTTTCAAATAATCAGTCCACCATTGGGGGTCTTTTTTCATATTCCAATTTGGGACAGGTTTACCTTGCTCAAAATACCAATCGAAAATTGCTTTTTCGATTATCTCTTTAGTTTCAAGAATCCTCTTCTTCTTCATCAATGTCTCCATACGGATTTTCCAGATAGGGTCCGTGTTCTCGTTTTGCATCCTCTCTGACATAATTGACTTCAGATACGCTAGTTGATAACCATAGTGATACTTTCATTACTATGTAGATAACTGCAAGAGGGAGAAAACATAAACTTAAAATTAATGCATGTTTCATTAGTGTGCTGTTCCATTACCTTTATATTCTTCCGTATCATAATAACCACCTTTTGTTCCAAAATAAAGTGCAGATAATACAAAGGGGATTGCAACAAATAAAAGTGCTTTTGATAATAACATTAGACCATCTCCATTGCTCTTGTAAGTTCTATATAATGATTCATTTCATCTACTGCAATTTCTGCAATCTTAATATCTTCTGGGTTATCCCATAGATAATTTACATAGGTCTCAGTTGCATGAAATTCAACTCCTATATTCATTTGATAAGCAGAAATAGGAGCAAAAAAATAATAAACAACCATGGTCCAATAATAGATGAGAACCAGATGATAAGAGACAAAACGATCAATCCAACGATCTGCTCCACCACGAGACTCCATCTCCCTGAGGTGTTCGGTTTCATTAACAGTCTGTGCGAAGTGTTCTTTCATTAAATAATAGTGTTCTTCTGTTCTCAATCCTAGTGATTCTCTGAGATGAAGAACACTGAGAAAAGCAAAGTATGGTGCTCTGGCAATTGTTTCCAGTACCCAAAATCTTTGTATAGGTAAGTCCCTGTAGAGAAAATCAATGATGGATACTGTGATTAATAGAACTACATCATTGAACTTTTTCATAGGAATACTCCTGGTTTGTAGTCTACTATTTTCTGAATCTCATCAAGAAGTTCTCCATACTCTTTAAATCTTCTATCACCAGCAATAAAATGCCTTTGTCTTGTCCAAACAGCATCTGCTAATAGTTTTAACTCATATTCTGAAAAATCTTTAAATCGGTCCATTGTTAATCTCCTTATCTAACGTGATGCCCACCGAACATATATCTCATACCATTCAAAACCTTGGCTGCGAAAGAACCCAAGTTGCGTGAATTAAATCTTTCAAAAAGGGCAGTAGTAATGACAGGAGCGGGTACACCAAGGTCCACAGCGGCAGAAACAGTCCAACGACCCTCACCACTATCGGAAACCCCTCCAGAGAATTGTTTAAGTTCACCATCATTGCGAAGAACATCAGCGGTAAGGTCAAGAAGCCAAGACCCAACAACACTACCACGACGCCATAACTCAGCAACCTCAGCAACGTCAATGTCATAGCAATAAGATTCTGGGTCTGCCATTGGAGCAACCTCAGCATCTCCTTCTTTGACATATTTTGCACCTGCGTTTGCATTTTTAATAATATTGAATCCTTCAGCATATGCCTGCATTATACCATACTCAATTCCATTGTGAACCATCTTCACGAAATGTCCTGCACCTGGACCACCACAATGCAACCAACCGTGTTCTGCAGAAGTTATGTCTGAGTCAAAGTTAGTTCTCGGGGCACTTGAGATGCCTGGGGCGAGTGCATTAAAAATCCTTGCACAAGTGGCGACCGCAGTATCTCCGCCACCAACCATAAGACAGTATCCACGATCCAAACCGTAAACACCACCGCTAGTGCCACAATCAATATATTGGATACCCAACTTTGATAGACGTTCTGCTCTTTTCCTACTGTCTTTAAAATTGCTATTGCCATGATCAATAATAATATCTCCCTCACCACAATATCGTAGTAACTCATTGATTGTCTCCTCTACTGTTTCTGCAGGCACAACCATTTGAAAAATTCCTGGTTGTATTTTTCCAGTTTTATTTTGTTTAACTACTTTAACAAGATTTTCAATATCAGTTGTAATTCCATTAACATATCCCTTTTCAAAAGCTTCGTTTGCTTTTTCATAATTCCTCCGATAACCCCAGACTTCTATTCCTGCTTTCATCATACGACGAGACATACCTTCTCCCATCCTTCCTAGTCCAATTAATCCTACTTTCATTTTATTTCTCCTATTTTAGTTTTAATGGATAATCCCACTTAGTAATAGATTCTATTTTATGTACTGGTCCCCACAATCCAGAATGATAACTGTATGGGGCAGTACTTAAACGACATTTATCTCCCGTACACAATAAATCATCAACAATTCTCCATGATTCCAATACTTCATCTGCATGGACAAAGTGAGATTGGTCTTCATGAATTGCATCATAAAAGAGTTTTACATACCCATCAATTGCCTTTTCCACTGGATAATGGTATTGAAGAATAGCAGACTCAACATTATCGTTTAATCCTGGAGATTTAATATCAATTCTCATATCCAAATGTGGGTCTGGTTGCAATCTCATGACAATGCGATCATTACATTCATGACCAGCAAAAAGTTGTTGAGGTGGTTCTTTAAACTTAATTACAACCTCTACGCAATCAACTGGCATCTTTTTACCCGTCATGAAATGAAATGGAACTCCCTTCCATCTCCAGTTATCAACATACAAATCACCCGCAACAAAAGTTGGTGTCTGTGAATCTGGATTTACTCCGTCCTCATTTTTATATCCATCATATTGTCCAAGAACTACATTATCACCAAGTCTAGTTGCAGCAAGAACTTTTACTTTCTCTCTACGAATCTCCCGTGCATCAATCTTACAAGGTGGTTCCATAGCAATCAATGCCAGAACCTGCAACATATGGTTCTGGAGCATGTCTCTAACTGCTCCCGCAGTATCGTAATATTGAGCACGTCCTTCACATCCTATAGTTTCTGTGGCATAAATCTGGACTTCCTCTATGTACTGCCTATTCCAAAGTGGTTCCAAAAGTATATTACTAAAACGGGTGGCAAGAATATTATTAACAGTATCTTTACCGAGATAATGGTCAATGCGATATACTTGTTTTTCCCGTAAATGTCCAGCCACCACAGATTGTAAATAATTAGCAGATTGAAGATCGGTGCCAAAAGGTTTTTCAATAATGACTCTTGATTTTTCTGGGTCATCTAACTTACCTGCCTCTTTTAGATTTGTAATAGCATCAGCATATCGTTCTGGTGGAACAGAAAGAAAATAAGTAGTATCTTCTGTCCAACCCAAATCTTTTAATGATTCTAAATTACTTAAATCGCAACAAACATAATCAAGTCTTTGTAAGAATTTTTTTGGATAGTTACCTAAAGTATTAATCCAACTCTCCTTATTATGCTTTGTTCTGGAAGCACCAATAATCAAAAAATCATTTGGCAAAAGATTCTCTTTATGGAGAGAATAAAGAGCAGGTATTAGTTTTCTTCTACAGAGGTCTCCTGTAGCACCAAATATTACTATTGACTTCATATTATTCCTGTTGCTTAATTTTTATTATACTTAACTCTAAAGTGAATATGCATTGTGAAGTCCCCAATTAAGAAATATAGTTATAAGACCAAAAATAATAATAGTAGAAAATAATAAATTAGTCATTACATTCCTCCGTCTCTAATTCCGACTATATAACCGATAACAACCCCACACATAAAAGAAACAAACATATAAAGAAGGTGTGAGGTAAAGTTAATAAAAATAATCCATTCTTCAGTATTCACCTTCTTCATCCTCATAAGTAGATGGTTCTTCAAAAAGTTCATCCATCTTTTGCTGAAGAACTCTTTTTTGTAAGTTTTCTATATCTTCTTCTGTAAATCTAACCACTAGTAGTGAGTCTCCTGCTTTAACGTTATTAAGTTCTGGATGTTTTACTTTTGGGTTTTTTGAATATCCATAATGAGCATTCATAATCATCCACCCCTGTACAATCATTGTTAAAGATATTCCCACTAGGACCAACCAAGGAACTAAAAATATTAGTTCAGAGTGATGTTGAGCCATGGAAATACTGGCGGAATTACTCCAATGAGTCGAAGAAGACCTTCAGCAAAAAGAGCAAGAACAACCCAACCAACACACATTGAAATAATCGAAGCATTACGATTATGTCTTCGTATGGCATCATCAATCATCTCCTGCACTTCAGAACGACTTACTAACTCATCATGTTCTCTATCCATTTTTAACCTCCCTCAGATAACGTCTATACATTTCTAAAGTTTGATTATCACATTCTTTCTTATCTGTTGGAGGATTCCAACCTTGACTTAAAGTAAAATCACAAAACTCATAAACATCTTGAGTAATTACAATCCCAACTCTAATTAAAGAACTAAGTAAATATGCTCTTTTATCAAAGCATTCATCCTTAAATCTCCAGTCATTAGTAGTAGTCATGTTTACCTCCAAGAAATTTTTCTAGAGGGTCTTTTCTAGTTTTTACAATTTCTACAGCTCTTTTGTAGAACATATTGTCTGTATTGCCAGACTTTTCGAAGGTCTCCTTGATCTTCACCCAATTATCATAGGTGTGTTGATCCATAGGTTTTAAATCGTATTACTACTATATACTAGTTACGACTTCTTAAGATGCAACACATTGTGTTCAACTCGTAACACAGTTGAAGAAAATATTAAATTTTTACCTAATTTCAAAGTCTAACTTTCGAACTTTCCTATTACGTCTAGATTCTTGATATAGCAAGTCTTCTCTACTCAAAACACTTTTAGAATCTTTTTTGTTATAATTGTTAATTAATTCTACAAGTGACAAATCAAGAGCACTAATCTTATCACCAGTTACAGAAGTCATATTATCACAACCACAGCACTTAGTTTGAGTTGGATGTGAGGTTAATTCACTATTGCAATTTTTGCATCTTATTGTTACCATTTTACTTACCTAAGATTTTTTTATTTAGTTTTTCAGAAAGCGGGCAACGGGATTCGAACCCGTGACAACAGCTTGGAAGGCTGGTATGTTACCACTACACCATGCCCGCATGTGCCGTATTAACGGCAAGGTTATTTAGTTGTCGTAGTAATAAGCATTAATATAATCTAAAGATAATACCTCTAGATTTTCTTTTTGAATAACCCATTCACGAATTTCTTCGTAAACACTTTTTGCATCGTCTACATTACAATTATCACACAATTCATGCATTCTGTCAATATGTGACTGAATTATTTCATTGCAGACTTTTTTTGATTTTAAGTTACCCATTAAAATAATCTTTCCGATAGTATCTTCCTAGGACATTAGAATTATAATACGCAGGTTCTCCATTGTCAAGAGACTCTATCAAAACATTGTTCATAAACAACTGCCTAGTCTCTTCATAATTTACTTTACCGAGAGTTTTATGTAATGATAATATTTTTCTACTAAAATTTTCTTTACCATATTTTTTAATATCTTCTTTTAATTCTGGACAAGAACCATAATATTTTTTCCAATCAGATTCTTGCTTTACTTTTCTTGTCTTGCCTTTTGGTTTTCTAAACGACCAAAAATACTTTCTCCCAATGTATTTTTTTCCGTTGGAGTTATTGGTAATGAGATAAACAAAACCATAGTTATCCAGAATATCATCAGAGTCAAAAGTTTTCCCGTTATATTTCCAGGGATTTTCATAGCTCATAATTAAGGTATTACTTTGAGCTATTTAGATACAATAATTTTCTTGAAACTCCACAGAGTCATTTTAGACATAAAAAAACACCCCCGTCAAGAGGGTGTAAAATTATGTGTATTATATCACTCTGCACTTTTTAGGATTTCATCTAACCACACTTCACTCATATTTTCAATGATTACATTTGCATCATTGAGAGTTTCAGCAAAGTTGTTCTCAAGGAGGTATGATGCTACAATCTCATAAACTTCACCCAACTGCTTTTTCTCTTTTGGAGTTAGAGTTCCAGCAGACATTGCTCTTTGTCTTGCAGATTGTAGGTCCTTATCACCACCCTCTACCTTAGCAGCATATCCTCTCATTCCTGCTCTTGGCTTGTCTCTTACAGACCCTCTTCTGGATGCTGCTAGACCTCTTAGAGTTCTACTTTGTCTTTCTTCTCTTTTCTTTCTGTCTGCGTCAGACTCATCACGATTGTGCTTGATATAAGGACGGTCGGCACCTCTCTCTGCTGCCGCAATGGTCTTATCTACACTTCCAGAACGCTTGTATGCCTTAGAACGTGCTGCAAGTTCTTTGCGGACTGCAGTTTCACCTTCCTTGCCGAGTTCCTTACGCATTCTAGTTGCTTCATCAATATCGTATGCCTCTCCAAACTCACCCATTGCTTTTTGCTTGCGGAGTTTCTTAGCACTCTTGGTTACACCACCAGGACCCTCTGAAGGATAATCGTGGTCTTGACGAGTTCCTACACCATGCTTAGAACCTGCTCTTGCTCTTTCTCTATCATCATCACTCATTCCCTTTCTTGGAGAATCATAGGGAGAAGTTCTCTCTGCAGGATTAGTTCTTCTCAACATTGCCTTGAGGAAAGGCTTTCTCTTTGCAGTCATTTTGGTTTTTCTTGCTGCACTATATGCCTTTGGTGTGGCACCATAAGAACCTTCTGCTTCATCAAGATAGATATCAAACATTTCATCCATAGTGTAATCAGAAAGGTCATAACCCTCTTCCACCAGAGAATCTACCCAGGATTCAAACTCTTCGTTATACTCCTTGTTCTTAACTGCTGCGATTGCTTCTGCCTTTGACATTCCAGATGCAATCATTCTTGCAATTCTTACATCTGCGAAATCATTATCACCATCTTCATCTTGGTCTTTCTTTTTACCTTTTTTATTTTCTTCCTTTTCGTTATCTTCCTCATCACCCTCATCTTCTTCTTCTTTATCTTTTTCTTCGTAGATGGAAGTATAAAGTTCAGAGATATCTCTAATAGTTGCCGAAGAACCCCACTGAGAATTTCCCAAAATTGAGGTATTATTTCTTAGTGGAGTGGTTGATGGGGTTGAAGAAATTACCTGCCTAACTGCAGAAGTTTCTTCAGAAAGAACTACTTGCTTTTTTACTTCTTTTGTCTGTACAGAACGAATTTGTGATTCGTAAATACCCAAACCATCAGTAATTGTTCTTGTTACTGTTGGTTTGTCACATGTCGAATTAGAAGGAGTTGTGGAAAAAATTCCTTCATACAGACTTTTTAGTGCGCCTAGATCTTCCTTATTCATCTTACTGAGGGTATAAATGTACCTTTGTATACTTATATTTATTCTTTATTTATTTCAAATAAACCCTCAGTGTTGTTTATGTGTCCCGCAAGTTTATTTTGCTGGGTTTTGTGGTTTTGCTGGTGCTACTGGTTTTTGAAGTGCTTGGAAACTTCTATTACCTTTTGCATCATATTTAACAGTACCTTTTACTCCACCCAATGTTGCACCATAAGACTGTCCAACTTTTGCCTTTCCTTTAGCTACTTGATTAACTCCAGCATTTCCAAGATTTGCACGAATCATTCTCTGACCTTTATCACCATAAGTAGCAGTTGTTTTAACACCACCAAGTTTTGCATCATATGATTTATTTGTGGATACTTTTTGCTCCTTTCCTGCAATATTCTTTGCAGTAATCACTTTACTTGGTTTTACATCAGAGGGACCTGCCTTACCTGTTCCCTCTTGTGGAGGAATATTGCCAACTTTTGGTTTTGCTCTTAGTGCTGACATTCCTGCTGCTTGAACCTGTTGTCTGGACATCCCTGGTTTAAGAGCAGCATTACCACCACCAGCACGGAAAGCAGCATCACCACCTCTTGCCGAATCCGAAGTCATTGACTTTGGTTTTGCTGTTACTGGCTTTGGTGCTTTGTCCATACTGGTAACATGGGAAAACCCAGTAGTTGGTTTTCTTACTCCTGCTCTAACAGATGGTTCTGCAGACTTTTCTGGTGATGGTGCAAGATACTCCCCTGCAGACTTAGCAGTATTGGAAACTTTTGTCACAAATTTTCCCATATTACTATCCCAAAATTTTGCTTGTCCATCTGGTGCCTCAGTTAATTGTTCAGAATCTTCATTAATAAACTGCTTCCAATATTCATAAGCACTCATCTCTTCATTCTTGGTTGCCTGATAAGAACGAACTCTTGATTCACCAGATTTGTCTGGTGCTACCATATGAGTTTTGATTTTCTTTGATGTTGGTGCTTCTTTCTTTTCCTTTTCAAATGCCTTATGTACCTTAGCAGCATCATCATACATATGAATGCTCTTAGCACCACTCTGCTTTGCTACTGCATTTGCAACATCAACTTTTTTCTTACCAATATCACCACCTTTCATTCCACCAGTGTAGTGAATGTTTTTCTTATCTACATCAATACCGTGCTTCTTGAGATGTCCCTGAAATTCACTTGGATTATCAAACTTAGAACGAGCAGTAATGAGATGAACATTTTGTCCTCTTGCCTGCTTTCTCTTAATATCTTTAATTACTTTCTTATTTGGACTTGAAGTTTCCTTGAACTTCTTAGCACTTTGGAATTCACTAAAGTCGTAAGAATGACCCTTCTCTAACTTATGAGTATTGAATTCCTGATTGCTTAGACTCTTAACTCTCTTACCTGATTCGTCCTTAACGTGAACCTGAACATTTGGTTTACCCTTCTTACCGTGTCCGAAGAGAGTTTCATCAACATCATATGCGTGAACGGTTGTCTTCTTTCTTGTTCCTCTTGCTTTCTCTTCAATATACTCTTCAAGAATTGTTGCAGTGAACTCATCACTAATATGCTCAAACATTACTTCTGCTGCTTCATAATCTTCTGCAAAATCAGCAGCAACTAACATCTCAATAATGTAATCGTAGGCATCAGCATAGTCGAATGAATTTTCCATTGCTTGTTTACGAATAGTCGCAAAATAAACACTTTTTCCTTTTTCTGGACCATATTGCTTTATCATACTTGCCTTCATACCCGATTCGTCATACTTATTTTTTAGTTTCTTTTCTTTCTTCATCTCTCCAGTGGTCATTTCTCTTTCCGAAATAACTTCTTCATTCATCTCTTTCCACCTTGCATAGATTCCAGAAGCCATACCATGGTCACCATTTGCTGTTGCTTTCTTTTGCATATCCCAAAGTTCTTTTTTTGAATACTTATGATTGTGAAGCAGGTCATAAGTATCTTTTTTTGACATTCCAGTTCTGTCAGATTCTTCAGAAACATACTCTTCTTTTTGTTCTCTACTCTTCCAAGAACCTTCCCAGTATTCATCCCATCTTCTCTTATTCTCTTGTGCCTCATCTTTAGAAGATGGTTTGAATTCCGATGCTTTATTTCTTGTTCCCTGTCCAAGAGGGACTCTTTTCTTTGGACCAGAAGATGCTGCAGTTTTTGCCATTTTCTGGATTTCTGGGTCTGAACCAGTTCTTTTTTTATCAGTAATGGTTTTTGTCACTGGGTCCCAATGTGCTTCTTCTAATTCAGTTCTCCAATCATAATTATTTTCTTTCATGCTTCTTGGGTCACCACCACGAACCTTTTTTGGAGTTCCCTTTGGATTTCTATGCTCTGGTTTCATCACCTGCTTTTCAAGAGCATCCTCCTCTACTTCCTCTTTCTTGATTGAGGGAAGTCCAACTTGTGCCATTTTTTTCTTTCTTAATTCTTTTGCTTTATTTCCAAGTTGTTCAGCTGCTTCTGGAGATAAAGCACCAGCACCACTAGATTTAGCAAGAGGATTATGAGTGAGTTGACCCATCATCTTTTTTGCTTTTTTTTGTTGTTCTGGGCTCATTTCTTCGTAAATGCTGGACATATTAATACTCTAGTTTTTTAGTTATTTATAAAAAAAGGGGGGCATTGCCCCCCGTCGTATTAAAGTTGGAATCCAGCAAACGTATCTTTTTTCAAGTCTTGCTTAATTCCACCCACCACATAAGATTCAACTTCTGTTTCTTGTGGAGCAACTTGAAGACCCTTTGAAGAAATCCAATGCTCTGTCCAAGGAAGTGGATTGTTCTTTGCAGGAATATCGTAAATTGGTTTAATGCCAATTGCCTTCATTCTACGATTTGCAATCCACTCAACATACTGATGAAGAAGTTTATCATTTAATCCAATCATCGAACCATCTTTGAACAGATACTCTGCCCATCTTTTTTCCTCATTTACACAATGCTCAAATGCATTTTTTACCCACGATTCTTCCTCTTTAGCAATTCTCTGCATCTCTGGGTCATCTCCTTCACGCCATTTGTTGAGGATGTTTTGAGTAATGACAAGATGCTGGTTTTCGTCTCGTGCGATGAGAGAGATAATTTTAGCGGATCCTTCCATAAGTTTGAGTTCACCAAATGCAAACGAGCAAGCAAACGAGACGTAGAACCTGATACCTTCGAGAATATTGACATTAGCAATTGCACGGTAAAGTTTTCTTTTTAGTTCGATACGTTCATCTCTAAATGCTCCAGCATTTTCTTGTGCATGAATCCAAGCATTGGAAGTACCATAATTTTGTGCAGAATTTATAAAATCATCATATGCACTTGTAACAGAAGATGCTCTTTCTAAAATATTTTCATCAGATAAAATAGAATCAAATACTTCTGATGGGTCAGAATAAACGTTCTTAATAATGTATGTATATGAACGACTATGAATCATCTCCATAAATCCCCATACCTCCATACATGCCTCAAGTTCTGGTAAAGAACAATAAGGAATAAATGCCATACCAGGACCACGACCCTGAACAGAATCAAGAAGAATCTGATACTTCAGATTGGAAGTAAAGATATGCTTTTGTTCAGGACGTAAGGTTTGATAATCTGCACGATCTTTTTGGAGGGAGACCTCTTCGGGTCTCCAAAAATATCCAAGTTGTTGTGTAGTTAATTTATCGAAGATTGGATACTTGTAAGAATCATATCGTTGGATTCCAAGTGGAGCACCAAAGAACATTGGTTGCTTCTTTAAATTGACTTCGTTAGTGTTAAAAACAGTCATCCCTTCGATATTAAATTTTTCTTCCGAGTTGACTCTAAATTTTACAGGATTCACAATCTTCTTCTCCTTCTGAACTTAAAATTTCTGCAATTATATCATCAGCAGATTGCTTTTCTTCTTTCACTTCATCAGTCTTAATATCATAAGTATTTTGATAATAAGAAGTTTTCCAACCATACTTATAAGTTTTTAGAAAATCATTTGCCATCACTGAAACTGGAACTTCATTGTCTGGATAATTTTCTGGATTATAAGACCAGTTACCCGAAATTGCTTGGTCAAAGAACTTTTGCATAACAGCAACAACGTTGATATATCCATTATTGTTTGGCATATCCCAAAGAAGAGTATAATTATTCTTCAATGAATGATATTGTGGAACAATTTGCTTAAGAGGTCCTTTTTTGGACTTCTTAATGGACAGGTATCCTCTAGGTGGTTCAATTCCATTTGTTGCGTTTGACACAACGGAACTGCTCTCCGATGGCATCTGTGCGGACAGTGTTGAGTGTCTGAGACCATGTGCTTGAATATCGGCACGTAGAATTTCCCAATCATGTTGAAGTTTTATTGAAGTAATTTCATCAACGTCTCTCTTATATGTATCGATGGGCAAAATGCCATCTGAATATTTTGTTCTGTAGAAGTATTCGCAGGCACCCTTTTCTTTAGCAATTTGATTAGAAGACTTCAGAAGAAAATATTGGAATGATTCGGAAAGACCGTGAACTGCATCCCATGCTTCCTGTGAATCATAATCGAAACCAAGTTTAGCAAGGTAGTGTGCTAGACCGATAAACCCTACACCAAGAGAACGACGTGCCTTAGTAGATTTTTCTGCAGCAAGAACTGGATATTGCTGATAATCAATCAATTCTTCTAGACCACGAACAGACAAATCACAGAGTTCTTCAAACTCTTCATCATCTTTAACTTTACCAACATTGATCGCAGAGAGAATGCAAAGTGCAATCTCACCTTCTGGGTCATCAATATGCTGCAGTGGTTTTGTAGGAAGTGTAATCTCCTGGCACAAGTTAGACATATTCACCTTATCCTTAAAGGAAGAGTGTGAATTGCAATGGTCAATATTCATGATGTAAATACGACCAGTCTCAGCACGTTCTTTTAGAAGATCCAGAATGAGTTCTTGAGCTCTGATAGTTTTTCTTGGAATAGACTTATCTCGTTCATAATCCACATACATATCGTCAAATCTATCAGTCCCAAAAGCATCATACAAATCAGGAACGTTGTGTGGACTGAAGAGTGAAATTTCTCTGTCTTGAATGAATCGTTCATAGAATAGTTTAGAAATTTGGATACTATAGTCTAACTTACGAACACGATTATCTTCTGTTCCTTTATTATTTTTTAGTACTAAGATATCTTCTATTTCTTGGTGCCAGATTGGGAAGTGGACAGTTGCTGATCCACCACGGATGCCATTTTGAGTGCAGCATCGGACAGTTGATTCAAACTTTTTAAGGAAAGGGACAACACCTGTGTGTTGAACTTCTCCACCTCGGATTTTACTGTTGATGCCACGGATTCTACCTGCGTTGATACCGATGCCCGCCCTTTGTGCAACATATCTACCAATAGCCATATCAGAGCTAAAGATACTATCGAGGGTGTCATCAGAATCAACAAGAACACAACTAGCAAATTGTCTAAGTGGTGTTCGCACTCCCGCCATGATTGGTGTTGGGATGTTGATTTTGTGTTTGGAGATTGCGTCATAATACCTCTTTACATAGGATAGACGAGTTTCTTTTGGATACTCTGCAAAAATAGTCAGAGCAATCATTACGTACATAAATTGTGGTGTTTCATATACCTGTCCAGAACTTCTATCTTGCACGAGGTACTTATCAACGACCTGACGTAGACCTGCATAAGTGAACAAGTAGTCACGGTTATGATGAATATAGTGATCAACTTTGGTAAGTTCATCTTCAGTGTAATTGTCAAATATTTGTGCGTCATAAACACCCAATTCAACACACTTTCTAATATGCTCAAGAAGTGATGGATGGTCTTGAACCTTTCCATATAATGATTTTCTAACTGCAAACAACAAAAGTCGTGCTGCTACAAATTGATAATTAGGATTTTCCAAATCAATAAGATCAGAAGCAGATCTAATCAAAATTTCTTGAATTTCTGCTGTAGTAATTCCATCATAGAATTGTATTCCTGACTGCATTTCTACTTGAGATGCAGAAACACCTGCTAAATCTTTACATGCTTCATCTACCATAAGATGAATTTTATTAAGATTAAGGTGCTCTACAGAACCATTTCTCTTTATAACTTTTGTCCCGTTGCTCATACTCGTTTCCAACTAATAAGTTTTGTTTTTGCTTCTAAACCCATAAAGGTATTTTCTTTTACAGTTTTGTTGACATCAATACCTTCGATTATCATATCATTGATGTCCTTTTCTTTCAAGTCATTTGGCCAAATTACAATAGGAAATTTGGAGTCAATTGCCTTTTCCATTCTCTGGATAATTTGTTTATTTCGTTTTTCATTATCATAAACCATCACAAAGTCTGATTGAAAATTAGTAATGAAAAACATATAATCTAAATCTGCTCCAACCATAGCAATTGCATTATCTAAGAACATACTATCGATTGGTCCTTCAACGACATATACAGTCTTGTTAAAATCTGCTTTATCTAAACCATATATTTTTGGATGGTTGTCGTCTAGGATGATTGTAATGTATTTGACCTTTGAATTCTTATTCAGACTGCGACCTTGAAACCCGAAGATTTTTCCTTGATTGATGAGAGGAATGATGATTCTTGGTTCGTCGTTGTCTAAATTATCGAATGTGTGCTTCTGAGTGTTTGTCCACTCTTTGAAGTTTTGACAAAAATACAATTCACGAAAATATTCTTCTGGAATTTTTCTGTTTTCTAGATATTGTCTTGCCAAGTGTTCTTTATTTAGTTCTGCTATAGTGGGTAGGTCAAAAGACTTTTTTGCAAAGTCAGGTTTTTCAAACTTGAATTCTGGGGTCTTTGTTTGACTGCCCTTTCCTGTTAGACCATTCTTATATCTCTCCATCACATATTGGTCATATAGCACAGTATCCATATCCTTCAGGAAGTTTGTAAACGTCCTAGAAACCCCGCAATTATGACATTTGAAGTTGTGGTCGTTCTTTAACTTGTAAAGGTATCCCCGTGCCTTATTTTTAGTCCTCTGACTATCTCCACAATAAGGGCAACGGAAATTATAAAGACCTTCTTTTTTTCTAGCGAACTTATGTAGTCGGGAAGAAACCAACCCGATATATTTGGAATCAATAACACTCATTTCAAAGGGGGTTCACTTTGCTCTCTCTATGCTACTCGAATATGGAGAGGGTGTCAATTGGGATGACCCAATAAATTTTGGAACAAAGGCATTGAAGACAGTGACTGCAATAACTGCAACAGCAGCAACACCACCTACCTGCCATCTAAACTTAACTAAATCTTCTATTTTTTGTTCTATCTTTTCAAACTTTCTTGCAATTTCTTGTTGGTCCTTTTCATTCTCTTCTTTAATCTCATCAATCATTCTGACAAGGAGTTCATCTGTTTTCATACTTTGTTCAATTCTCTCATCATGCTTTGCAAGAATAGTAGCAATTCTATTGTTTCCTTCAGATATTTTCTCTACTGCTGACTCCAATTTACTCAACATCTCACGAGATAAATCCTCGTAAATGCCAAGTTTCGATTCAAGAACTGCTAATTTTGAATCCTGATTGAAAGGTGCCACTATCCCTGTCTCCAAAGTTTTCTAGAGTTTTTTTGATAGATGTATCTTTTTCTTTTTCTTACTGGTGGGTCATCACCTGCTTCAATAGTCCCTGCAATTTTTCCGCCAGAAATTGACATTGTTGGAGCAGAAGATGCTGCCATTTCCTCTCTAATATATGAAATAATTTTTTCTAATTTATTGCTCATTAGATTGATTTTAACCTTTCTAAACAAAAATTATCAATTTCTATATCATGAACTTCTGTGTGAGGATAATCTGGCAATCTATCCAGATAGATAACAAAAGTTTTAACAACACCCCAAAACTCTTTGTCTATTTTATAAAATAGTAAAGGAGTTGCAGCATCACCAAAAACATTATAAAGGATTATAAAGTGATTAATTAAAAGGTGAGTTTTTAGTTCACCTTCTTTTTTATATCTCCTTAACAATCGTTTAATCCACTTAAATCTCTTTAAATCTTCAAAAAAATCATCTTTTGTCACTGCTTGTGGATTATCGTAATGTTTAATAGCAAACAGAAGATAATTATCCTCATTCAATTCATTAAATCTCATACTTCATAAATTATGGGAGTAGTTTGCTATCATCTGCTGCATCACCACCAGTTCCAGTGGTGCTTGCAACACCTGTTGTAATTCCAGACATTGCAACTAAAACTTCATGCTTAACTCTTAGATTTCCATGAGTATCAACGTATGTTGTAATTCCAACCCAACCACCATGAGTCACCGAATATGCAGTTGTTCTTGCCACTCCAACTTCATCATTGGAAACACCGTATATTTCTGTTGATGAATAATTTGGGTCCCAAAGAGTATACTTTGGTCTTTGTGATGCTGTCCATTGTTGTCCAGAAATTGCGGCACCACTCAAATACTGTGTAGATGCAATCGAAATAATTGTATTTGAGGTAATTCCAGATACAACTGCTTGTCCAAAAGTATTACCTGTTCCAATCGAAATTACATCACCAACGCTTAATGCAGTGAACGTAGTACCAGAACCAGTTACAGTCTTAGTTGCATAATTTACTGTAATTGTACCAGCAGAATAAACGTCGTCTTTTTTACCCCAGAGTGCCATTTGTTCTTTTCCGTAAAAATTTTTCCTAAAGATATTTATAAAAGGGAAGATATATCAACTCTTCCCTTTACGCAAAACTACTTTTAAAAAGTTAGTTATTAAATCAAGTAGTCCATTTTCTTCGAATCTTTTTGTTTTTGCTAACCACTCAGATGCAGTTAACAACAGACCAAGAACAATGGTTACTCCCCAGTTAGTTACAAAACAAGTAATCATGCTTGTGGTGTAAAGAGTTTCTCTTTAACCAACTCAAGGACTACATCATCAATACTATTATCAGTAGACTTCACATACTTACTTAAAAGTTCAACAACAAGATTTTTAACTGCGGGATGAGTTGCAACCGAAATAAGAAGTGGTTTTACCACTGCTACTACTGCGCCCATGATAATCTCCATTTGGAACGTAAACTATTTATTCCAAATAAGATTTTCTTAACAATTCACCACTTAACTTTATTTGCCCAGAATGCGGCACTCATTTTTCCTTTTGCAATATTCTTTGCGTGTCTGGTCTTGAATCTACGACGACGACTTGCATATTCTTCAGATTCCCCTTCTTTTTTTGGAGAACCTTTAACGCCAAGTTGCCCAAAACGAATCAACCTTTCTTTCCCATCCTCACATGCTTTCACAACATGGGATTTTCCTGTCTCACCAGAACCGTGTGCTTGCGCCTTGGGTTTATTGCAAGGCATCTCAGACTTTTTTTCTTCCCAAATACCTCCCTTAATCTCACTAAGAATATTCATCATTTCTGGATAATCAATTGATGCATTTATTTTTTGTTTTGAAGAGGGTGGAACAGAACCAGGTGCAGGAGTTGCAACTTTAGGTGCTGGTGGTTTTGGAACAGATCCAGGAGCAGGAGTTGCTGGTTTTGGAGCAGGTGCTTCCACTGCAGAAGCAGACCTGTCCAGACTTGCTTTTCCAATCTGGTTTGCAGTAGAGGATTTAGCAGTGCCACTCAAAATATTTTTAGCATTTGGTGACTGGGAAATACTGCTAATTGCTGCATTTCCTCTAATTTGATCTAATTCTGCCTTATTTTGTCCAGGCATATCTCTCATTAAAGGATTTGGTGTCTTTGGTTTTGCAAAATTATCACCATACTTAAGTTTATTGACTGCCATACCAGTTTCGGCAGCACTCTTCATATCACCTGCTTTTCTTTGTGCGGTATAAGTCTTCATACCACCTTGAATTTTCTGAGCAGTGGTTGCAGTTGCAGATGAAAATGTTCCTGGTTTTCCAGGGGTTACTTTAGTTGGCACTCTTGGGGCAGTCGTTGTTCCTGGTGTAGGAGGTCCTGACATGCCTGGTTTTTCATTTCCTGGCATTCTTCTATTTGGTAATTGCGTGCTTTGTACTGTATCTTTCTTAGCACTTAATGCGGCAACTCTTCCACTTCTAATAATCTCATTAGATTTTGCCATTTGGTCTTTCAACGAAGGAACAACTGGTTTGTTCTTTTTATCTCCACTCATATCCCAAAGAGGTTCATCACGCAAAGGTGCTTCTCCCAGAAGTTCCTCATTTACATCACTCTGCATATAACTAGAAGCAGTATCAATATAATCTGCTGCTCTAGTGATTTTTGATTGCACCCAAGCAGGCAGTTGAGTATCGGACTTCTTCACTTTCTTACGGAGTGCTTTAATTGCTCTCTCCATTTGGTCTAACTCAACATTTGCCATATATCCCTCATCATCCTTCTTTTTACCACTTGCAACTTCTTTATGGTCTTCTTCAAGTGGATTGATAGTAACTTTATTCTTTCCTTTCATAACATCAATAACTTTTTTCTTTTCTGTCTTTTTTGAGGATTCTTCGACTTCAAACAAAAACTCTTCTCTCCAATTAGAATAACCTTCCATTTTAACTCCTCTCTCCTTTGTTAATTTTGCTTTTAATTCAGGATTTTGTCTTGCTTGCTGTCCAATAGTTGGTTCAGTTCTAGACCCCTCAGCAGGTTTTCCTACTCTGGACTGTCCCTCACTAGAAGGTTTTAACATTCTTCTCTTATCAATAGAAGGTTTTAATGCTTTTCTTTCTGGTGCTGGTTGTCCAACTTTATCTGGACCTGCTTTTCCTACTCTTTCACCACCCTCACTAGAAGGTTTTAACATTCTTCTCTTATCAATAGAAGGTTTTAATGCTTTTCTTTCTGGTGTTCCAGAAAGTGCCTTTTGGGGTGCTTCAGTTTTTTTCTCAGTCTTTGATGATGCCGAGGCAGAGTCTTCTCTCTTGGGTCTTCCTGGTTTACCCTTCTCTCTCATTTCTGCTTGTCTTGCTGCAGCTTCTTTTTCTGCTCTCTCTGCGTCTTTCTTTTTCTTAAGTGCCTTTGCACCATGATATGCTGCTTTCGTAAGACCAAATGCTAAAGAACCAATACCTTCTATTGCTTTGGTGTGAGCTGTTGCATCCTTATCCTTAGAAGTAATCCTGTTGACTTTTACATCAGCAAGAGCTTGCTTTGCTTTTGCTTTTTGTTGCTCACTTTCAGACTTTCCTTTTTCTCTTATCTTTTCTAGTTGTCTTTTCTTCTGGTCTTCATACTTTTGTTTTTTAAACTCAAGTTGCCTATCTAGATAAGATTGATATTCCGATTTCTCTTTTTTCTTTTCTTCTTTATTTTTTTCCTTTGCCAAGTCACTAATAACTTTTTCGGCAGCTTTCCTCTTCATTGCAGAAGTTTCTTTCTTAGAAGATTTTTCCCCCTTTTCATTTTTTTTATAGGATTTTTTCTCAGAAATGTACTGCTGCCAAGATTCCATTTTTAGTAAATTTACTTTTTCCTTCTTTTATTTATGGTTTTCGGATTTGTCTGTGGGACAAATTCCCCAAAATTTCTAACACTTTCACCAGGAGTAATATCTTGAACATAGTTTAAATATTCAGTTGTTCCAATCTCATGAACTTCAATTACATCCTTCAACCAACTTTTAAACATTACTCCATCTTCAGTAACACAAATTAAGTAATTTGCTCCTCTTCTAATAATTTTTCCAAGTAAACCAGTATTAAGATTTTCAACGAAAGTTCCCACTTGATACAATCCATTATTTTTATAGTTCCACCTTAATCCACTATTATCAAATTCTGGAGCAATCTTCCATGCTTCTGTTTGCTCACTTACTTCCATAGTTTTCTTAAGTGAGTTAAACAACTTTTGCTTCAAACCAGAGTTCATACCAGAAGGAAGTCCTGCTTGGAATTTATCAAAATCATTTACTGCGGCAGCAGCTCTCATTAAAGCAGATGAACCTGGGTCCTCTACTTCACTATCTGGGTCTTTCGTTCCAGAGGATACCACTTCAATGTTATTAAATTGATATCTTTCCCCATCACCTTTATGAATAATGCTTTGGAATTCTCCCAATCTTTCTTGACCAACTACTACGATGACCTCACTATACCCATCCCCATAAAGTGATTCTAAAATATCAAAGATAGTTCTAGATTCTTCACTATCAATAATATAGTCAGCATATTTAGGGAACATTGCTTGAAGATATTCAATTTTAGCAGTTGGATTCAGTGGATTAGTAAGTGAATCCTGGATTCTACTTGGATATACTCTATACTCGTATCCTCTACGATTTGCTTGACTATATCCAGATTTTAATAGAGATTCATGATTTTTGGATGGTGGATTGAACCTACCAACAACAATTACAATTCCATTTTCTTGTTGTTGCTCTTCACCACCATCAGAAGGTTCTTGATTTACTGCAGTTTGTGTTGGTTCATTTTTCCTAAGTTCCTCACCTGGAACTCCATCTGTAGATAAAGTATCACCTTGCCCAAAAAATTTTAACTTTCCCTTAACTGTTTTTGCTACAAAATTACCTTGCTTATCGTACCAGTCTCCATGACCGTTGCCGACAAGACCACGATTCTTTGCTTCAGTAGATGCCAAAGTCTCTACTGCCTCTTTGAAAAAATTAGCAAAACTCTTCATTATTACTTGGTTTTTAAATATTTATCCATTTATGTAATCTCCACCTTTATTGAACTAGTCATATCCTGACCAGATGAAAATTTTATTCTTATCTCAATAATATTATTTGGATTTCCAAACTTTTTTAATTGTATCCTAGTTTCTCCTGTTGGTGTTTTTCTAGTGTTAATAACTATATTTGAAGAAACAATGTCTAATATTTTATCAGTGCTATAAGAAGCAAATAATCCACCATCACTTTTAGCAACAATATAGAGTGGAAGTGATACTTCTTTTAATGCGGTTTCAATTATAAACCTTTTTAATTTATCCTGAGAAACCTTTCCAAGTTCATCCTGAAAATACTTAATATAGTTTTCCTTTATTATTTTAGCATCACTTTCAAATAAATTTCTACCTTTTTTCAAAGTCCTCACAAAATTTTTATTAAACCATTTTGAAGTAGTTCCAGATGAAAAATGTGTTGTTGGTCTCGATGCCAATCCATAATTAGAAAAATTAGTTTCAACATCATTTTTTCTTGCCTTAACTATATTTGCTGCATGTTGATTGTACAAAAAAGTAGATGCCCAATTAGGTGTAGTGCCATTTTGTCCAAATAATTTTAAAATATCTTCTACTCCCAGATTTGCCTTTACAGTTCTTTTTCCTCTAGATGTTGATTTTAATGATATCCCAAAATATTTTTCTTCTGGAAATGTTTTTGTAGAATATTCTAATAAAACATCTGAAGGATTTGAATCATCAAATTCAGAATACAATCCACTAAAAAATCCACGTCTTTTGGGATTAGCACCAATAACACTTATTTTTGAAGGACCTAATTCTCCATAATAGTTGGAGAGTTTTGCTTTAACTTTTGCTGCTACATTACTTGCTTCTGCATCTTTTGTTGCTTGTTCTTGAGGTGTCAATCCTAATCTTTGCGAAACACTTTGCAAATTTATCGAACTGGAAACTCCATATAAAGAAGACAAATAAAATGCAAAAGAATTTTCAAAATATTCTCCAATTTGTTGACCAGTTGCCATTAAAAAATCCCCCTTTTCTTTATTTAGAAAGAGGGATTAATATTATTCTTCTTTTTCTACCACTTGACTAATTGCATCATCGAGGTCAGCAATAAACTCACGAAGTTCAAAGATACGAATTGGAGTTGTATATACATTAGTTGTATACCCCTTTTGTGCTTCAAATAATACTTGTCTAACTGATGCTGCTGTACGAACATCAAGTTCCAATTTTACTTTAGTGACTTCCTCGGTCATAGATCTCCCTCCTCACGGTTTTCAGAATAATAAACATCAAATGCACCACCAGGATAACGTTTTTCAAGTTTCTTGACGTTGCGAGCAATCACCTCATCAAAGGAAACTTCAAGTGCCATACATGCTTGAGCAACATACCACATCAAATCACCCAACTCAATCAAAAGGTGCTCTTTATTATCTGCATTCCAGGGTTTACCTTGGAAAATCATTTTCTTAATAATCTCTAGAAATTCACCACCCTCAGCATTGATGCCAACCCCAGCAGTAAGGAGTCGTTCAATATTGGCACCTTTTTCATCCAACTCAACCATTCGGTCTGCTAGAGAAACAAACTCTCTGGACGCATCGGATGTTACTGCATCTACGAATTCCTGGTACTTACCAAAATCAACTTGTTTTGCCATATTTAAAATTTAAATCCAGAAAATTTACTTGTTTTTTCTTCATCATAACTATACTCTTCATCTTGTCCAGAGTCAAGTATATCTCTTTGAGCACTTTGCTCTACATCATAAAGACGCATTTTTGCCCTATCAATTCCAAGAACAAATCTCTTATTCATTGTGGGGTCATTGTATCGGTTCTTCAATTGCTTAACCATAATCTGACCTAGTTGCTCCAACTCTTCAGTGGAAATAAGAGCAAACATAAGGTCGGCAGTAGCAGGAAGACCAAAGGACTCAGATGTATCGGTTAGTTCAACATCAGAGTTTCCATAACCACTACGAGTAGTTTGAGTAGCAGAGACAATAGGTACATTAGTTTCAACTGCCAATCCACGAAGTTCTTCAGCAATTGCTTTAACGAATGTATAAGAGTTGATATTGCTACTTCCCTTGTATCGAGATGAAGCACAGATATTCAGATAGTCAATAAAAATAATATCTGGTTTGAAAGACTTCTTAAGAGAAAGTTCATTCAAAAGTGCTCGAAAATGTCCTGCGTGTGCTGATGCAGTTGGATATTCTTTGATGATAAGTTGTCCTTGAGTCTTTTTATTAATACTATTAACTTTAGACTCAAACATTATCTTAGGAAGAGATTCAATATCTTGAATGTTAACATTCAAAAGATTTGAGTCAATACGTTCCGCAATCCTCTCTTCAGCCATCTCCAAAGTAATATAGAGTACATTCTTACCTTGAAGTAAAACAGAAGCAGCAACGTGGCACATGAATAAAGACTTACCAACACCAGTGCCTGCAAGAGCAATGTTGAGAGTCTTATTAGGAAGTCCACCCTTTGTAACTTTGTTGAAGAATTCCAAGTCGAAAGGAATCTTGTCTTCACGTTGATGGTAAAATTCGTATCGTTTTTCGGAATCCCTGAAGTAGTCGTGTCCAATGTTATTATCGAAGGAAACTGCTAGAGCATCCGATAGAATACTTGGAATTGCATCTCTATTCTTCTTATCATCTTGACCATCTGCAATCTTAATAGATTCCATAAGTGCAAGATATATAGCACGGTCTCTACACCACTTCTCGGTAGTATCTACCAACCATTTATAGTCAACATCATTGTTATCCAACTTAGACACATACTCACAAATAGTTTTGTATGTGTCTTCTGTAATATCAGTACGTTTTTCAGTTTCAATGAGAAGAACTTCCTTAGTTGCAAGTTGCTCATATGCAACAATAAATTTGCAAATCTCTTCGAAAACTACTTTCTCATGGAGATTCTCAAAGTATTCATTTTTAATAAAAGGAAGAACCTTTCTACAATAATCATTGTTGAAAAGAAGATTCCTAAGAATAGTAGTTTCGACTTTTTCCATTAACCTCCGTATGAAAATTCTCTTTGTGCTGCTTCATCCAATGCTTGCATTATTTCGGGAGTGAAATATTTTTCTGGATTTTCCAATATAGTCTTTCCAAATTGAGTCGTACCGTCTCCCACATCAAAACGAGTTCCCACCTTTTTGAAAATTTCATGCTTTTCTGCTAACTCCAACAAACCGTAATATTTGTCCAGTCCACGTTCATCATAATAAAGACGAACCTCAACTGTTTTATTTTCTTTACTCAAACGAGACTTGTGTGTTGTTGCTTTAATAATATTACCAACTACCTCTGTTCCATCTTTTTCTTTTTTCTTAGAAAGATAGATGATGGTAGATGCTGCATACTTAAGACCAGAACCACCACTCATTTCTTTAGTTGGAACATAAGAACCAACAACATCATAAGTATGGTTGGTAACAATCATTGGAATTTTTGCTTGCCCCAACTTCAAGGTTAGCATCCTAAAGGCACCTTTGACAAGTTGAGATTTAGTCATATCTCGAACTTGCTTTTCATTTAGTGCATCATCAATTTCTTTCTCAGTTGAAAGCATTCCCAAAGAATCAAGAACAAACATACAAGGTTTACGTTCTGCTTCTTTTTTCTTTAGATACAAATCAACTGCCTTGAGTGCTTTTGAACGGAACTCCTCAATAGTAACTACATTAACCACAACAATTCGGTTAACATCTAATCCTCTGCTTTCAAGTAGAGATTTTGTTACAGCAGCCTCAGTATCAAAGTAGAGACAATAACCATCGGGGTTATTATCAAGGAAGTTCTTAACAACAGCGAGAGAGAAGAAAGTTTTTCCAGTAGAAGACTCTCCAGCAATAGCAGTAATCTTATTCCCAGATACACCACCAAATACGCTACCTGAAACCAGTGCATTAAAAATGAATGAACCCGTGTCAACATAAGTCTCTGTTTCATCAATGTCAGCAGCAAGTTGTGTATACTCACCACCAATCTCTTTTACAATATCTTTAAGAAAATCCATTATGCTACCATCCCATATTCTTCACGTAAGATTTTTTTATAAGGAAGACCCTGCTCCCTAAGTTCTTTTACAAGTTTAAGTTTTTGATATAGTGCAGTATCTCCACCAAGACACATAGCACTTACAATTGTATTCAGTTCTTCGTCGTTAATTGGCAAATCCATCAGGCAAAAAATGATTCTAGAGTAATTGTTTTTTCGACTTTCCATCCAATTGCATCAAGGATAACCTTCATTGGTTCCAAGAATGCTTTATTGAATTGTAGTTCATAGTCTATGTATTTGTCCAATCCCAGTTCCTTAGGAAACTCTTGAATATAAGAAATCACATTCTCTCGGATTGGATTGGGAAGTTTTAAATAGCAAAATTTAATTTTTTCACCATTCTGAATTGCTGCATACTTTTTATCAAGTTTCTTTTCCTTGATAAAATGATTATACAGAAGAGCACCACGGACGTGAATTGGGGTTCCCTTTCCATAAATTGTTGCGTGTGCTTTATGCTTTACTACATCAGAAACAGTTCTTGGAAATGAGATTTGCTCTACAGAAAGATTAGTAAACTCTTTACGAGACTGTTCGATATAATCAATCATATCATCTTCAGTCTTGGTCATAATGAGTTTAAGAGCATCTTTAATCATCTGACGACAAGGAGCAGGAGTAGAAGACTTAACTGCTTCCAGTCCCATAATCTTTAGTTTTGGTTGTTCATATCGAACACCTTCACTGTCCCAAACATTAAGGATGTATCGTTTCTTGGCAGTCCAGATTCCACGGTCAGCAATGTTCTCCCGTTTCATCTGCATCTTTTGTTCATACGCATTCACGTATTCCGCCAATTCTTGATAAGCACTTTCAATATAAGGCTCAAGTTCCATTTTACACAACTTATCAAGGAACGAGACAACTTTCTCACGAGTCTCCTCTCTTCCCTTGTATACACCTTTAACCAAAGGACCCATATTAAGATAAATGGAATCGGTATCAGAAGC
>JACCEC010010704.1_pt1 | contig 40868 bp, 65 predicted proteins | sample 7450121 | NCBI WGS metagenome assembly JACCEC01 (sample SAMN15323455, study PRJNA562643) | freshwater metagenome | isolation source: river surface water | place: USA:Blue River Watershed | collected 2017-08-18 | reverse complement strand
TGCCGGAATACGCGCCAGATCGGTGCATTGTCACTATTGCCGCACCATCGCTGAATACGGAGTAGAACCACCCCTCCGGCACAAACATCGCGGCGGCGTCGAGGTAGGATCGGGCGTAAATAAGCTGGGCAATTCGCAACCGTGTTGGATCGCTGGGGTTCCAATCAAAAGTCGCAAACAGTGCTTCGCGAAACAACTCCCGCGCCTCACTCGGCTGGGCGGCTTCGATACGTGCGATTAGGTCAGGCTGCATCACTCTGTCCTTTCTGGCGGTGGGCAAGCATGGCGTCGGCGGCATCCCGACAAGCCTCTGCAATGTGGTATTCCGGTTCGTCGATCTGACCGCAGGCAATGCACCGGCAAGTGCCATCATTGATCTGCCCCGGAAACGGAATGAACCGCCGAAACTTGCGCCCACCAACGGTAAGCGTTCCGCCATATTTGCGGACAACCTTACGCATTTCCTTCATCACTCTGTCCTTTCAAATGCGCGCGGAGGGAGTCCCCTAACGGGGTAGAACCAATCTGCGCCCAAATCCCTTTGCGGATCAGCGCACCGCGAATTTGCCCATATGAACGCGCCGAAAGCGGAGAATTAAATTCGCCAAGAAACACTCTCCGCTGCGCCGCCGTCAGCGACTTCGCCAGTTGGGATAGGTCGGTCACTTCCCCGCCTCCTGCGCTTCAAGCGCTGCTATGATGGTGTCCAGGTTGTTGCGGAGCAGGACGATTAGGGCGGCGTTGGCTTGCCAAGGATCGGTTCCAGCAAGGCGGTGCGCGCTCAAGACTTCTTTATCGCGCGCGTCTGGATCGCGAAATTGCCCAATCACGCCGCGCAGAATGAACGGCGGTTCGTAATTGCCAACCTCACGCGGCGGGCCTTTGACTAGCCCCCAATCGTCGTATTCATCGGGCCGATACGCCCAAGCCCCCGGCGTAGCCTTCTCGCCAGCTTCTCGCAGTTGTTGGGATAGGGTGGTCATGTCAATCTCCATCAAAACCAAAGATCATCGGGCTGCCAGTCATACAAATCCCAGCCAAAATTATCCCAAAGGAACACGCGGAGATTATGCATCGGGCTTGCCACATGCCGCCTTGCGCCGTTCCTCAGCAACCTGCCAAGCAGGCTTGCCGTTGATAGTCGCGCCACGGTTCCAGCTAGGGCGCGGGGCATAATAGCGGGCGTTGTGTCGTTCAAAGGGCATTACGGGCACTCCACTTGATTGGCGTCATTACTGCAAAGCGCTGCGGCGTCTTTCGTCATGCCAATGTGGAAAGCGGCAAGAAGCGCCAGCGCGGCGAGGGTGTAGGCGACCTTACGCATTGGCCTCGATCTCCTTAAGCGCGCGTTCCAGTGTGATACGCGCCATGTTGGGGCTGTAGTCAAGCTGGATAAGCGCAGTGCGAATAATTCCGTCCAGGTATCCAGCCTTGAACGGCGGCTCCTTAAGTGCTGCGTCAAGGCAGGCGGCTTCGGTGCGGGTGGTCATGCTACGTCCTTAACCGGCTCCATAAACCCGCAGATCACAGCCATGCGTTCAAGGTGATCCACCAGCGCAAGGCTCTCATCGCCAAGCCGTGTTCCGCCGCGTGTTTCTGACCAGTGAGCGCGGGCTTCATCGAACGTGAAGTATCGGCAACCGGCGATAATACGCGGCCCGTCCGGCGTCGGCGCTACTGTGAAGGTGTAATTATCGCTGCGGGTGGCGGCGATGTTTACACCGGAGACCCACGCATTGCCGTAGACCCGCGCATTGCCGGAGACCCGCGCATTGCCGGAGACCCGCGCATTGCCGTAGACCCGCGCATTGCCGGAGACCCGCGCATTGCCGGAGACCCGCGCATTGCCGTAGACCCACGCATTGCCGGAGACCGAGAGGTTTTCCTCTTTCTCGATCCATCCGCCAATATCCCCAGCGGCGACACCAATCGCAGCAATCGCTGCAACAGCGCGGATTTGGCGCAGAGTGACGCCGCACCAAACTTTAGTTTCGCCAGTGAATTCGTATTTTGCATTTGCCATGTCTGTAACTCCGTGTTGCTTCGTTACCCCCAACATATAGCCCTAGCTTTTTGCGTCAACTATTATTTTGCTAGTTGACGCAAGAAATAGCATGGACTAGCGTATCAGCATGGAAAACACACCAGACCTGACGCCATACGTCATTCGCGAGCGGGCCATTGCGGCGCGCGTATCCATCAACCGCCTGATGCAGCGCGCTGGCGTTGCTAACAGCACACTGCACCGCTGGCAGAATGGGGAAACCAGCCCCAGCGCCGTCACGGTGGGCAAGATCAAAGACGCGCTGGAATGGTTCGAGCGCGATTATGCAGAAAGGATGGGGCGGTGATCTACCACGACGACAACGGCGCAAGCCTTCAACCCCAGGACGAAACCCGCCACCCTATCGCTCGCGCGTATGCCGTGGCCTTTGCCTTCGGTGCCGCATTTTGGGCGGTAGTGGGCGGCATTGTCTGGCTTTTCCTTGGCGAAGTAGGAGCGTAACATGGGCCACTTTCGGGAAATGCCGCATGATTTCCATCAAGTTTTTTCGCTACTCAACGGTAAGCGCGGGGCGATTAAGACGCATTACAAGTGCGGCAAAGAAGCCCTCGCGCGATGGATGAGCGAAGCTGGTTACGGCACGGTCGAGAACCTATACACCCAGCGCCCGGTGCCTGACGACTACATCGAAATGGCCGCCAAGATGCACCGCAACCAGCTTATGCTACACTACGGCGCTGACGAGCGGATGCTGGGGCGCTGGGCGCGTAAGACCGGTGTCAAGCCAATCCCGTTTGCCCGCCCTGGTGCCGACGCAAAAGCGGATGTGATCCCCGCTGACTTTGCGGAACAGGCCAAGGTCAAGACCCTGACAGGCCTTCGCCAGCACTATCACACCGACAAGGTTAAGGAGTGGATCAAGCGCACCGGGATTAAGCCCCTGACCGCTGGCGAATACGTCAAGATGCAGAACGCGAAGCGTAAGGAACGTGAGCGCATCCGCGTATCCAACAAGGCCAAGGCCCGCATTGACGTGGTTCATGAGGTGGCTGCAAAGACCCTCGCCCGATACGCGCCGACCTATCGCTGCAATGAGCGCGGCAAGGTTGATGTGGTAGGTGCGTTTTTCCGCCACGGAATGACGGTGCTTACGCCAGACGAATTGCTGGCGAAGGCGGAACGGTATCGGAGTAAAGCAGCATGACCGACGATCTACACTACCGCGCTATGGAGATGGCTAACCAGCGGTTTCTTGCAGCGCTGTTGCAGGAATTGCGGAATGTCCAAAAGCGTAGGATTATGAAGGAGCGTAACCAATGAGGGTTCTGGTGGCCTGCGAATACAGCGCAACCGTCCGCGATGCGTTCCGCGCCCGTGGCTTTGACGCATGGTCTTGCGACATTCTGCCGACTGAATGCGACCCGCAATGGCATATCCAAGGCGATTGCCTAGCCGTGCTGCATCAAGGCTGGGATTTGCTGATTGCGCATCCGCCTTGCACTGACCTTGCCGTTTCCGGCGCACGGCACTTTGCGGCTAAGATCGCGGACGGTAGGCAGCAACGCGCGCTCGACTTTGTGCAGGCACTGCTTGACGCGCCAATCCCTTCCATCGCGCTGGAAAACCCAGTTTCGGTTATCAGCAGCAAGATCAGGAAGCCCGACCAGACAATCCAGCCTTGGCAATTTGGCCACGGTGAAACCAAGGCAACGTGTCTCTGGCTCAAAAAACCTGCCAAAGCTGAAGCCGACAAACATTGTCGATGGCCGAGAACCGCGTGTGCATCGGATGCCGCCAGGGCCAAACCGCTGGAAAGAGCGCAGCCGCACGTTCCAAGGTATTGCCGACGCAATGGCAGACCAGTGGGGCGCATACTTGACCGAATATAAGAGGACCGCACAATGACCAACACCCTAACCGCCATCGCCGCCCGCCTGTCTGCCATTACTGACGAACTGGACGCGGGCCATGAAATTGACCCCGATGCAATCCGCACCGAAGCGCGGCGCATCAGGGCGCAGGTGGAGATGATCGAGGAGGGGTTATGCGACCCTGACTAAAGCCTTAAAGGCTGCCCCTGATCGGCCAGATACGCTTAACTTCCAATTCAACGTGCGGGCGGATGGTGCCGGGGATCTTCCCTAGCGCTATCCGCCTTTTCTCTTTGTCAGGCATTTTAACAAGCTGACGCGCGGCATCATGAATGAAAAACGCGGCCCAACTGCGGATCGCAGGCGCGGCCTTGTCCCATGCGATTTGCCCGCTTAGCAATTCTTGCAGTTGCTCGGTTGGCCACTTCCCGCGCGGCATTGCTTGCGCGGCTTGGAATAGGTCATCCTGCATTAAATGCTCCTTGCGCGTTCCATCGGGCGGATTCCAGCCACACCTCAAAAGCCTCCCAAGCCGCAGTAGCGCCAAGCGCGACGCACACAAACGCGCCCGCTTCAGCAGCAGCAGTCAAGTATTCCCGCTGGCCTTCCTGCCACTGGCTTAAGGTATGATCCTGGCGCTTCAACTCACACACAAAGGCGGGGCTGGCAGGTATGATAATATCCGCCGCCCCCTTGGCCATGCCCTCCGCCTGATGTTTCAAGACCGTGCTAAACTGGCGGCCCACCTTTAGCCCCTCATTGCGCGGGTGGAGCGCGATCAAACCCCAGCTTGCGGGATATTCCCGCCGCAGGCGCGCAAAAAAGGAAGCCTGCTCCACTTCCTCCTTTGGGCACTTTCCGCGAAACGAAACGTCGCCAAATACGGGGACCGGACACTCTTTCAGGTTCATGCCGCCTTATCCTTTAGTTGTTCCGGCTCTACGTCCGGAGGTCGGTTATACGCTAGCACTCGGAAAAACCCGCTAGCGCCCGCGTCCTTTTGATAGCTGATTGTCGCGGGGCAGGTCGTCCCTCCGTTTGTGGCCGCGTCAAATAGCGCCCAATCCCGCATCCCGCGTGTGTGCGTGGCTTCCGGCATATGCCACGTTGAAAAGTGCCGGAACGGTGTGCGCCAATCTGCCCGGATGGTTTTGTTTCCCTTAGCGCTAACACCGTCCCTGAATTCAACGCTGATAACCTCATCGGTTTGGGGCCGGGTTGGATCACGCTTTAGCGCCTTGAAATCAGCCACCAGCTTCTCGTTAGGGTCCACGATCTCGGCTTTACAGACATAGCAGTATCGCGCGGCAATGTCGTTCTTTTCGCCGCATTGCGGGCAATCCTTGCCGGTCCACCGATAGCCGCAGCGCTCGTAAGTGCCGCGCTCTCCGGTGCGGACCATGCCAAAGCACCTCCGCCCGTAATGGGCTGCCATAGGCCCGTAATCGGTGACAATCTGCGCGCCAAATACGTCTAGGCAATACCCATGCCGGTCCCGCTGATAATCTGCGTAATCGGGGTTCAACGAAAATTCGTTGACGTGATCACACTCCGGGCAATGGGCCTCAATCGGCTCCCCGCCGCCTCCGATTTTGCCAGCGCGGATTTCGGGGTTGTATATATCCCCATCGGGAAAGTGGCGCTCCACGTTGTTGGCGTAGTCCAGCAGTAGGCTAGTATCCTTGCCCGGATGCAAGCGCCATGCCCGTCCCAGGATTTGCTGCAACAGCGCCGCGCTTTCGGTGTAGCGGAGCAGCACAATCGTTTCTGTGTGGCTTACATCAAACCCCGTGGTCAACGTGCCGACCGACACAAGATAGCGGAACTTTTGCGCGCGGTAGCGCTCGATAATGTCTTTGCGGTTGGCCGTCTCGCCTGTCACCAGCGCGCTATTGCCAGGGGGCAGGCTGGCCATGATTTCTTCGGCATGGCGCACTGTGGCAGCGAATAGCATAACCCCGCCGGGGCGATCTTGCGCTTGCCGCATGGCATCAGCCACAATCGCGGCAGTCTTGCGCCCATGCCCGACAAACGCGCGCTCAACCGTATCGTGGTTTAGCGTTCCGTTCGGCAGCAGCTCTACCCCGCTGGTATCGTAGCCGTCGGTGTTAATCGCTCCGATAGTCATGGGGGTGATAAACCCCTCGTCCAGCATTTCACGCGCGCTAACCCGGTAAACGCACTTCATGAAATACGGATCGCGGGTTACGCCATCACCATTAACGCGGGCAGTTCCGTCCGGGTTATCGGGCCAAACCCGAAACACATACCCGCTGCCCAAGCGATAAGGCGTGCCGGACAGGCCGATAACCCGCAGGTTGGGGTTGGCCTCCCGCATGGTGTCGATGATCGCGCGGATGGTTGGTGTAAGTCCGTGGCATTCGTCCACGATCACCGCGCAAAAGCCGTCCGAGCCTTGCTTGCAAAAGCGGCTGATAGCGTTCTTAACCGTCCCCGGAGTGCCAAACACCACAACATTGCGCGTTGATTTCGTGCCAGCACTGGCACTGAATATGCTGGCAGGCTCCCCGGTCATTAGGTATTTTTCGTGGTTTTGTTTGACCAGTTCCGCGCTGGGGGCAAGGCACAGCACTCGCTTGCCGCTCATGCCATGCAGCGCATTCGCAATAGCCGCGATCATGAACGACTTGCCCGCAGCCGGGGCCGCGTCAATCAGGCAAGGGTCAACCGACCGCTTGAGCCATGACAACGCGGCGTCAACGGCATTGCGCTGGTATGGGCGCAATTCAAACACTAGAGGAAATTCCCCGGAAATAATCGACCGTCATTTTCAGTCCATGATCCAAAGTAACGGTCGGCATCCAGCCCAAAAGCGCTGAGGCGCGAGAAATGTCAGGCCTCCTTTGCTTCGGGTCATCTGCCGGAAGCGGGGCATATGTTACATCTACGCCATTAAACAATCTTGAGATATTATCTACCAACTGAATAAGCGTGATTTCGTGAGGGTTTCCTATATTCACCGGCCTTGCCTCAAAGTCGCTTTCCATAAGCGCCTCAAGGCCACGGATAGTATCCGAAACATAGCAAAATGAGCGAGTTTGCTTTCCGTCGCCATAAATAGTTAGCGGCTCTTTGCGAATGGCCTGCATGATAAAATTTGAAACAACTCGCCCATCATCCGGCTGCATACCAGGGCCGTAAGTATTGAAAATTCTTGCTATGCGCGTGTCCGCCATTTTGCACCTCTGGTAGTCGGACGTCAGCGCCTCTGCCGCTCGCTTACCCTCATCATAGCATGCCCTTGGGCCAATAGTATTAACAGATCCGCGATAATCTTCGCACTGCAAGTCCACCTCTGGGTCACCGTACACTTCGCTAGTCGAAGCCAGCAGGAATCTGGCCCCGTGTATAGAAGCAACGTCTAGCAGCTGCTTTGTTCCGATTACACTTGTAAGCATGGTATGAACCGGGTCCGCCTGATAAGCTGGCGGACTAGCGGCGCAGGCCAAATTATAAATGCGATCAAAGCTATCGGCCATAACCCAGTTCGGCAAAGGCTCGGTTATATCGTGCTTGATGTACTCGAAACCATCAAATAGGCATAGATCTTGAGCGGCCATTTCGCTAGAAGTCTGAAAATTGTCAATGCAGACCACCTCATGGCCAGCCATTAAAAGGCTTTTGCATAGCGATTGCCCCAAAAAGCCAGCCCCGCCAGCAACCAGAATGCGCATATCTATTCCCCAATATAATTAACGTTTCGCCACTCGCCATTGATTTTTTCTTGCAATACCATGCCGTAATTATTTACGCAGCTCGGCATTGCGCTAGCCTCAACAGGTATCAATTTGTTGTTCCTAAATGGCCTATAATCAACATGATGCTGCCATCGTCCCCATTTCCATGTTGTTTTTGCCACATCCGGGTGCTGCTCTACCAAACTTTCTGACATATGAAGTCGCCCGGCATCCTTGTATAGCTCGTCTGTGTTTCCGCCCTTCATTGTCATTGTCTGTGACTTGCCAGCCAAGAAAGCGTTAAACAAAATCGTGCAATGGCCGTCCTTAAGAATTCTAAGGCTTAGGTCGGTGTCCTCATTGTACCTACCGCGCCACCTGTATGATGCGGAGTTTTCCAACAAAATACAAGAATATACTCTTGTATTTAGGTACAGCGGCGGAACAACTGTTTTTCGCGGGGCAAACATAAAATAATTGAAACCGGCTTTTGGTACGTTTTTGTACCTATCTACCAAATCCTCTGCGCAGCGAAAAATTGTGCCGTCACCAACAGGAGTTTTGAGATTATTGTTAAGCCTATAAAACCCCTCAATATTGTCATCCATAATCCAATGGCGCTTTGCCCCAGTTTCTTTTGCGTGATCCCATACCCAATTTCTAGCAGGTATAGACCCTTGCCCAAGATTTGAAAAAGGCAAAACTAGAATCTTGCTCCTATCAATAACTGATGAATATTCGTCGTACTCTTGCGGCTCAATAACAATTGAGTACGGAACCCCAATATCTTCTAGAGCCTTTGCGGTTTTACGGGACTCCCAGCGCCCCTTTGATATAATATATACAGGATATTTAGGATTCATGGCTAATATACCTTTTGTTTGCATACCTACCAATTTCGGCTTGCGGAAACCAAATCGAGCGCGTAGCCGGGGTTATAGTTTGCCCGACTGCTTCTGCGAACAACTCTAAATCACCTAAAGTCGAAAAATGCACAATAATTTGCTTTTTTGAAGTTAGGTCTTTTTGGTTGAATTCCGGCATCCCCTGCCATACATCCTCCCACGGCTCTCGCATATCAAATAATGCGATTTGCTCATGCTCAATTTCGCTCATGTGTCACCTCACCTGCCAAAAGCTAGACGCCTTGCCGCGATACGGCTCCAGATCGGCCTTCGGGCAAAGCGCCTTGATCGCCTTTGCGTAGCTGATCGCGCCTTGCTTTTGCGTTAGCGTCAACTTACGCCCGCCGATTAGCGCGTTCTTTTTGCCAGCAAGAGCTACCATTTCGGCCAGCAAATCGCGCTTGCGTTCGGCCAGCCGTTCTAGAGCCTCGTTGATCTCATCCCACTCCGCCACCATGCGCGCGGCTTCCGGCGTGTCGATTTCAACCCGCTTCGGCGCAAGGTATTCGTCAGGGTTTTCTGCCAATTCGTGCAGAAATTCCGCATGGAACTGGCGCAAGATCGGCAGGTGCTCGTTAATCCATTCCGGGTCATAATCGACCTTGTGGCAAGACGTGCCGTTCGCGCTCCACTGGTAAAACCAGCAATGCTTAGTCCGCGTCACAAACATCTGGATTTGCATTTGCGCCACGTAGTGCGGCTGTTCATGCGGGGCCTTGAAAATAGGCGTTTCGTCTTTGCGCAGGCCAAATGGGCACTTGATTTCGACAAGCCCGCCGTCGCTGGTGAAGCCGTCCGGGCTTGCGCCAAGCCAATCGTCATGGACGACAAACGGCGCGGGCTTTACGCGCAATTCCTTTTCCATCTGGAATTCAACCAGCGCGCCATCCTCGTAGTGCGTCCCGTATTCGGTGGCAATGTTGCCGGTGAATTCGCTTGGCGCGCCTAGAGCGGCCCGCACCATCGAGCGCATGGCATCGGCGCGGGTCATGTACGGCGAAAGCCCCAAGATAGCGCCGACAATCGAGCCGGTTACGCGGCCCTTGCGCTTTTCAAACCATGCGGCGGTGCGCTGTTCAGGTTCTGCGGTCATGACCAAACCCCATAAGAGAGTGTAGTTTCTGCGCCGAACGCCCCCTTGGCAAACGCTTGAAGTCGGTTGCTAAGGTGCTGCGCTTCTTCTTCGGTCATTGCGAAGGCCATCGCCCGCTTGTCTGTTCCGATTGAAATATAAATGTATTCACTTTCGCGTGAAATCTTCACAACTCTCTGCCGTTCCATATCCATAACTCCAATTGTTAGCCTCGCCCCCGCCTGTAAGCGGGCAGGGGTCCGGTAACGATTGGAGCTTAGAAGGGAATCTCATCCTCCTCAATAGCAACACCAGCCGCAGGCTTTGCCGGGGTTGCTTTCCGGGCCGGAGCAGCCTCCGCAACGCTGATTGCGTGGGTCTTCGGGGCAACGGCGCAAACCCAGTTGCCTTCCATCGCCTGCCCGTCCGTGCCGGTCATTGACCAGGTTTTCACCTTAATCACCATCGCCTTGTTGCAGAGCGACAGAGCCAGATTGTCGTCAGTCGGCACCCCCTGAATTCGGGCCAGCTTGCCACCTGCGTTGGCGTCAATAGCCGCCAGCATCCGCAGCGCCTTATCGCGCTTCTTGGCGGGGTCTTTCGCCTTGGGATCGTCGTCCGTCACCCAAAGCTTCTGGAAAATCTTCCTGTTCGCATAGGCTTCCGGCTTGGCCACTGACCAGCGCAGCGAAATATAGTTGTTGTATTCGCGGTCCTGCGCCCACTTGGCTTCATCCAGCATAGCAAGCACACTGCTATCGTCCGGGATCGGCGCAAGGTTGCCGCCTTCAATCTCGAATTCACTGCCTGTTTCCGAGGCGTCTCCGCCGTCGCTCAAATTCCAAAATGACATTGCATTTACTCCTTATGCGAAATCTTCGGGATTGTATTCGTCCGTATCGCCTGCATCAGCGGAGTCGCCAGCGCCGTCCTGCTTCGGCGCTTCGGCCTTCGCCTTACCCTTGCCAGCCTTCGGCGCGCTGGCGGTGGGCAGATCAAACAGGCTTGCGAAGGGGTTTTCACCAGCCGTGAATTCCAGCGGCTCGGTAATGCCAAAACGGTTCTTGGAGACGCTTGCAGCCGTGGCATGGCAGATCACTTCGCGGTCGCCGTTGCTGATGATCTTCTTGCGGTCGCCATCGTCGCCACGGAGCGCCGACACCAGCCGCACAAACCCGACCATATCCACGTCGTCTACATAGGGCGGCAGTGACTTGCCCATAAGCCGGAGCGAGTAGCGCGTGTAGTCGTCCTGATCCGGCGGGCGCACTGCCTCAAGATCGGCGTGGCTGATAAACACAACGGCCATGCCCTTGCGATCGTTAAGCAGGCCCGCGCCTTTGCGCAGCCGCTGGTGCATTGCCGCAACCGCAGCAGCGCCCGCGCCATAACCGCCAAGCGCTTGATTGATGGACTTAGCGCGCCCGTCGCGGTCCATCACATCCTTGATAAACAGTTGTTCGCAGGCGCTGACGCTATCGACCACCAGCGTCTTGTAATCGTGATCCTCTTGCAGCAGCGCCAAAAGCTGGGGCCACAATTCGTCCGCGCTCTTGAGCAGCGGGAACGCATCCGGGCGCTTGTCCGCCGGAATTGACATGAGGCCGTCTTCGGCCCGGATCACAATGGGGTTGGGGAAAGTTGCGGCAAGGCTTGTCTTGCCTGTCCCGGCATCGCCGCAGATCGTGATGATCGGCGCGCGCGTTTCGGGTTTCTTGATGGTGCTAAGCACACTCATTCTTACCTCTTTCTGGCACATTGGCCTTGTCCCGGCAGCGACGGGCAACAAACGCTGCGGGTTGACTTGTCCGACATTAAAGCTAGGTTGTCAAGCGGGCTTTAATTCATGAGGTAGAAAAATGACGACAAAAGAGGCTTTGACGCTGTTTGGCGACAGCTACAGGAAACTAGCAGAGGCGCTTGGGATAACGGAACAGGCCGTCCGCCAATGGGGCGATAACGTGCCGGAATTGCGGGTTTATCAGATCAAGTGTGTTGCAGGGCAGGTTGGTCCAAACGCCATCACTATGGGCAACACCAGCGCTGCGGGCAACAGCGGGAGTGCCGCGCAATGACAATGCTTTACCGTGAATTCATTGAGGCGGGTTTTCGTATATTCCCGTTGTGGCGCTTCGGCCCCGGCGGCTGCGAGTGCGGTAACGTTGATTGTGCGGCGCTAGGTAAGCACCCGCGCGCGTCCAACTGGCAGCACACCCCGCAATGGGACGACGAGCAGATCGACACGATGGAGGAATTCGGCCACCTCGAAACTGGCTACGGTGTGCTGTGCAAGGGCTTGCTGGTCATTGACGTTGACGCGCGCAACGGCGGCGTTGATAGCTTTGAGCGGCTTTGCGCGGATATTCCCGATATTCGCGGCGCTGATTTCATTGTCGGCACCGGATCGGGCGGCGGTTCGCGCCATGTCTATTTTGCGATGGATGAGGCAATCCCGCTCTTGTCGCATCATGCCGATTATCCGGGCATTGACTTCAAGAGCAGCGGCTTTGTGGTCGGCCCCGGATCCAGGCACCATAGCGGCGGCGTCTATCAGGCGCTAACCGGCTCTCCCTACGATATTGGTCCGCCGCCATCCGCTTTGCTGGATATGCTCCGCAAGCCGGAACGGCACCGCACGGAATACAACGGCGCAACGCTTGACGTTTCCCATGCGGACATTGCCGATATGCTGGCCCATGTCGTCAATGACGACTGCCACTATGACGATTGGGTCAAGGTGGGCATGGCGGTTCATCAGGCAACCGGCGGCACCGGATACGAATTGTGGCGCGAATGGTCCGCGCGTTCTTCCAAGCATGACGAAAGCATGATGGAAAAGCGCTGGCATAGCTTCGGCAAGTCGGCCAATCCCGTCACCATCGGCACGTTGATCTACCATGCCGAACAAGGCGGCTGGGTTATGCCCGTCACGTTTCACGACGCGCCAGAATTCGATATGCCCGAACCTGTCGCAAAGGAAGCCAAGGGCGATTTCCCGTTCGACATTGCCGGGGTTGACCTCACCAGCCCGCCGGGGTTCGTGGGCGAGGTTGCCCGTTGGGTTGAAAGCCAATCCCGCCGCCCGCGCCATCACCTTGCCGTAGCCACCGCGCTAACCGCAATCGGGAATGTTGGCGGCTTGCGGTATATGGACGCGCGCGACGGCGCTACCGCCAACCTGTTCGCGTTTTGCGTTGCGGGTTCCGGCACCGGTAAAGAGGCGATGAACCAGGCCATCGCCAAGATCCACCGGGTTGCAGGTCTGGCCCCGGCAACGCATGGCTCGATTAAGTCGGAGCAGGAAATCACCCGCAACCTCGTGCGTCATCAGGCCGCGTTATACGTCATTGACGAGGTGGGCCACCTGCTAAGCAAAATTGCCAATGCGCAAAAGCGCGGTGGCGCGGCGTATCTTGAGGCGACAATCGGCGTTCTCATGTCGGCTTACTCCAAGGCTAACAGCTTCATGCTGCTAACCGGCGATGCCAAGGAAGCCGTCAAGGCGGAACTGCTTAAGGAAATCAGCCAGATCACACGCAAGTTGGATGATGGCAGCAATGCCTATTTGGAGCGCCGTATTGCCAGTTTGCAGCACCAGCTTGACAGCATCGACCACGGGCTAGAGCGGCCTTTCGTGTCAATGGTGGGTTATACAACCCCGGTCATGTTTGACACGCTTGTGGACTTTGAGGGCGCGACAAACGGTTTCTTTGGGCGGTCTGTCATATTCAACGAGCGCGACACCGCCCCGCCGACAAAGGCCAACTTTCGCGCGCCGGATATGCCCGAAAGCATGGCCGCGACAATCCGGGCTATTTCAACCGGCGGCGAATATGACACGACCGAAAACGGACGCGTTGAATATCTTGGCGATCGGGCCGAAATCCCGACCGATGCAAAGGCCGACGCTATGCTTGAAGCGGCGCGCGTCTGGTATGACGAACAAGCCGCGATCCACCGCGACGGCACGGGCCTAGAAGCGCTCTATTTGCGCGCCTACGAGCTGCTCTCAAAGGTGTCGCTGATTCTGGCGATACCGGAGCGCATCCGCACCGCAGAACACGTTCGCTGGGCTTTTGCGCTGGTGCGCAGGGACGTGGAAGAAAAGATGCGGCTGGTGACGGCTAACGACCGCGACAAGGATGCCCCTGTGGTGGCCATGCGCGCCAGGATCGCCAATACGTGCAGCGGCGGGGACGGCGTGACGGCTGGCGTCCTATACAACAAGCTGCGCCCCCGGAAGAAAGATGACATTGACAAGGTGGTGGCTGGCATGATCGCGGCGGGCGAATTGGAGCGGATTGAGGTTGCAAACGCTGGCAACGGCAAGCCGACCGTGCGTTATCGCTATGTTGGGGACGGGTGAGGACCTAGTGGACTTAGTGTGGCTCACTATGTCCTCACTAAGTCCTAAATCCTTTAAAATCATACGTTTACGGAGGAGTTAGGGACCTAGTGAGACTTTTCGGACAGATACAGATAAAAGCCCCTAAATATACCCTACAGATAGGGAACTAGGGACATAGCCTAGAGGCTTGTTTTTGAAGGATAAAAAATAATACTCTTATTCTCTCTCCTATCTCCCTATCTGATACCTTAAAGGTATGATTTTAAAGGGTTTAGGAGTTAGTGAGGCCAGCCCTATTTCCTCCTAACTCCTCCTAAGTCCTCCGCCAATTATGGCGGCTTGACTTATGTTAAAATAGCGCTATACCGGCCTAATCAAGCAATAGGAGTTAGTATGTATAAGTTTGAAGAAGCCGCTAGCGACTTTGGATGTGCGCGGCGTGGAAACGGAAAGACGCCAGAGCGGGTTGTGTTTGACACTCTCCCGACTGGAAAGCAGGCGCGCATCCCCAAGAGTGCAGCCCCTGTGGGATCGTTGCGCGCCTGGAGTCATACCATCGGGAAAGAGCGCGGGATTAAGTTTTCTGTGCGATCGGCTGGGGATGAATGGATCGTCGCCGCTTTCGAGCGGTATCTTGATGCGGCTAAACCCACCGCATAACAAGTTACCCGCCCTCTCCTTTCTCCACTCCCGGCAGTATCAACGGGAGCGAAGGCCAGCCAGCCGAAGGTGTCACGCGGTCGAGGGGTAACGGGTTCATACGACAGGCTGCTAATGGCTGGCAATGATGCAAACCGGGGCTGGCGGTTCTAGCTGCCAGCCACAACCTAACCAGGAGTAACCGCAATGCGCTACTTGATCGCACTTTACCGGGCTTGGCAATGGCAACGCAGCCACTCGCCAGACGCGCCAAAGCCGCGTATCATTGCCGCTGTGCTGCGTGGGGAACCTCTGCCGCGTGAGCCGCTCACGTTCGAATGACCTACCGGCGCGCCGCTCAAGTATGGTATGGCTCACGGCGGTGGAAAGCCAAGCGTCTAGCCCAGTTACGAGCGCAACCGCTTTGCGTGTTCTGCGAGCGCGACGGGCGCGTTACACCAGCGACCATTGCCGACCACGTTGTCCCACACAAGGGCGATGAAAGCCTTTTCTGGTATGGCCGATTACAGTCGTTATGTGCCCATCATCATAATAGCGAGAAGGCTCGCGTCGAGGGTGGCAAGGCCACGATCACCTACGGGGCAGACGGGTGGCCTGTTGAAACATAGGAGTAATGACATGAGTGAATGGACAGAAGAAGAGATTGCAACGCTTGCTGGTATGAAGCGAGCTAAAATGACTAACAAACAGATCGCAGCACGTTTAGGCAAGACAGATAATCAAGTAAGGCGGCAGCTTGCTAAGATTAAAGCATATCGCAACCTGGATCATAAGCGCGGCCAAGTCACGAAGAATGGCGCCATTATGGCGCGGGTCACTGGCATCACGGCGCTTGAAGAACTGTCCGACATGTAGGGGTGGGTCGCGTTTCGGGGTAAGGGAGTTGTCGAGCGCGTGGGAACCTCGGAAAAAGTGCTAATACAGTTTTTCGCTGACAAGTTGCCCCCGCGAGGGGTTTAGGGTAGGATAGGGCATGGCAAGAAAGCAACGCATCGACAGCGCTAGTGCGGCGGTCAAGATCATGGCGGGGGCAATGCGTGAAATCGCTCCGCCTAGTCATGTCCCGCTGGAGGACTGCGACTGGCCGTTCTTTCATTCGGTGGTGGCGGAGTTTAGCCGCGCGGAGTGGACCGACCACGCGCTTGAGTTGGCGGCCATGCTGGCCCGCGACATGGCGAACCTTGAGAGGAACCAGCGCCAGCTTCGAGAGGAAGGCGAAGTTACCGTCACCGAACGCGGCACGCCGGTTGTCAATCCGCGCAAGGCGGTAGTGCAGGCCACGCAATCCGGCATTCTGGCGATGCGCCGCAGCCTGTCCCTACACGCGCGCGCGCAAGGCGGTGAGGCTAGAGACGTAGCAAAGCGGCGCGGGATTGCAAAGGGGGTTGAGGCGGATAACCCGCTGGATGATCCGCTCCTGAACTGACATGGCGCGAAAGAAGAAAGAACCTACCCGCGCCGATAAGGTGCTGGAGTTCATTAACAAGTTTTGCAAGGTGCCGGAAGGCGCGCAAGTCGGGCAGCCTATTAAGCTGGCCCCGTTCCAGGTTGATTTTATCCGCGCGGTGTATGACAACCCTGCCGACACGCGCCGCGCGTATCTGGCGATTGCGCGAAAGAACGGAAAGAGCGCGCTGATCGCTTGCCTGCTGCTGGCGCACTTGGCGGGACCGGAAAAGAAACAGAATTCGCAAATCGTAAGCGGGGCGCGGTCGCGGGATCAAGCGGCTGTGGTGTTTAACCTTGCTGCCAAGATGGTCCAGCTGTCGCCGGAGTTGTCAAAGGTTGTGCGAATTATCCCGTCTGGCAAGCGGCTAATCGGGCTGGTCAAGAATACCGAATACCGCGCGCTAGCGGCTGACGGCACAACGGCACACGGGCTTAGCCCGGTGCTGGCGATCTTGGATGAGGTTGGGCAGGTCAAGGGGCCGCAGGACGATTTCATTGACGCGATCACTACGGCGCAAGGGGCGCACGAAAACCCGCTTTTGATTGCGATTAGCACGCAGGCCCCGACCGATGCGGACCTGTTTTCGATCTGGATTGACGATGCGGAGCGATCAAACGACCCGTCTATCGTGAGCCACGTTTACCGCGCGCCGGAGGGCTGCGAGGTAGACGACCCGAAAGCATGGAAGGCGGCTAACCCGGCGCTGGGGCTATTTCGTTCGCTTAGGGACGTGGAAGAACAAGCGGCGCAGGCAAAGCGGATGCCATCTAGCGAAAGCACGTTCCGGGTGCTGACGCTTAACCAGCGCGTCAACATGGTGTCTCCGTTCGTCTCCCCTTCGGTCTGGAAGCAAGGCAACCGCGCGCCGGGCCCGCTTAACGGGTTGGTATATGGCGGGCTTGACTTGTCGGCCACCACAGACCTTACCGCGCTGGTGCTGATCGGGCGCGATCCCGCCGGGGCGCTTAACGTCTATCCCCATTTCTGGATGCCCCACGATGCGGTGCCGGAAGCATCCCGCCGGGACCGCGCGCCCTATGACGTTTGGGTGCGCGAGGGCTTGCTGCGAACGACCCCCGGCAAAGTGATTGATTATGCTTTCGTGGCGCGGGATATTGGCGAGATTTGCGCGGGGCTAGACGTTGCCCAGATCGCGTTTGACCGCTGGCGCATGGATCGCATGAAGACGGCGCTAGAAGGCGCTGGGGTTGATTTGCCGCTAGAGCCATTCGGGCAAGGCTTTCAATCCATGTCACCCGCTATGGACGCGCTAGAGGCGGACCTACTACAAGAGCGGGTATTGCATGGCGGTCATCCGGTGTTAGCGATGTGCGCGGCTAATGCCGTAGCGGTGCGCGATCCGGCTGGAAACCGCAAGCTAGACAAGTCGAAAGCAACCGGACGCATTGACGGTATGGTGGCGCTGACAATGGCTTGCGGCGCGGAGGCCAAAGCTGCGGAGGCGTTTACCCCCACCCCTTGGGATGTTAACCCTGATTTCAGTCTAGCGGATATTTAAAAGTTGTGCTAAGGCTAATCGCATGAGCGCCTTTGCATTGGACATTTAATGGCCTGGTGGAACTTTCTCGCGGACAACGCGGCGGATAAGGGCGCGTATGAAGTGCGCGGTAATTCGCCCGCGCAAGAGGAACGCACCACGACTGTCACGCAGTCGCGCGAGGACTTTTTCGCCGCGCTGGGCGTGAATTGGAATACCGCTGCAACTGACGTAGTTGTCAACCGCGACACCGCGCTAGGCGTTCCCGCTGTATTGGCGGCGGTCGAGTTCCTTAGCGGCACTTTGGCGGGCTTGCCGGTTGGATTGTTCCGCAAAGGCAAGGCTGGGCGCGAAAAGCAGAGCGGCGCGCTAGCTGATTTGCTGCGTTACGCAGTCAATCCCGAAACGAGTTCCTTTGAATGGCGCAAGCGCCTATTCAATGCCGTTCTGACCGAAGGCCGGGGACTTTCGTATATTGAGCGCACCGATACTGGCGCGATTGTGGCGATTTGGCCGATGGAAGCGGCAAAAACCACGATTAAGCGCGTGAATGGGCGGAAAATTTACGAATATCGGGAGGAAAACGGTGGCCCCGTCAAGACTTACGCGGCTTCGGAAGTCATTGACATTCCGTTCCTGCTCCAGCCTGACGGGCTAACTTCACGCTCCCCGCTTACCTTGGGCAAGGATGCAATCGGGCTGGCCATTGCTGTGACGCAGTATGGCAGCAAGTTCCTAGCCAATGGCGGGGTGCCGCCGTTTGCGGTTACGGGGCAATTCCAGACTTCGCAGGCGCTAAAGCGCGCCAGTGACGATCTGGCGCAAGCGGTGCGCAAGGCGGCTAAGGATAATCGGCAAGCGCTGGTGATGCCCGCTGGCCTTGACATCAAGCCAATCGGCAGCGACCCCGATAAATCGCAGATGGTGGAAACGCAGCGCTTTTGCATTGAGCAAATCGCGCGCCTGTTCAACCTGCCGCCGGTATTTCTGCAAGACCTGACTAACGGAACGTATAGCAACACCGAGCAGCAGGACTTGCACTTTGTGAAGCACACGCTCAAGCGCTGGGTCGAGCAGTTCGAGCAGGAACTGAACCTCAAGCTGTTTGGTTACAAGGCCAACCGCACTTACGTTGAACTGAATATGGACGGCCTGCTGCGCGGCGACTTCAAGACCCGCATGGAAGGCTATGCGCGCGGCGTCCAGGTTGGCGTGTTGCAGCCCGCAGAGGCGCGGGAACGCGAGAACCTGCCTTACGTGGACGGTAGCGACAAGCTGTTTATGCAGGGCGCGACGGTGCCGATTGATAGCGCGGGGCAAGTTAATTCGGCGGGTGCCGATTTGGGGACTAGCGATGGAAATTGAAAAGCGTTCGGTTATGCAAGCGCCGGAAATTCGCGCCAGTGAAACCGGCGTTAAGACGGTGCGCGGCTACGCTGCGGTATTCAATTCGGAAACCGACATTGGCGGCTATTTCCGCGAAGTGATTGCGCCTGGGGCGTTCGCTGATAGCATCGGCGGCGATGTGCGGGCGCTCGTTGACCACGATAGCGGGCGCGTGATCGGGCGGACTAAGGCCGGATCGCTGCGACTGGTTGAGGACGAACGCGGGCTGGCGGTGGAAATCGACTTGCCGGACACTAGCGACGGGCGCGACCTTGCGGCGCTGGTCGAGCGCGGCGACATTGACGGTATGTCATTCGGCTTTGCCGTTCGCAAAGAGGAATGGGACGAAACCGTCGAGCCGCCGCTGCGCACTATCCGCTCGGTGGAACTGTTTGAGGTTAGCGCCGTGACTTGGCCCGCCTATCCCGACACCTCGCTGGCTATGCGTTCGCGCAATAAGCCGGTTGACAAGGTGAAAGCAGTTGCAGGGTATTTCGCCCGCAAGGCGGCAATGGCTCACAAGCTGCGGGGGATTTGACTTTTAGTGCTGCCTAATTTATAAGCAGTGCATCCCCGTTCTATCGGGAGGCCCGCCGGTGCTAACTCCGGTTTGTCTAACGATGGAGCGTATAATGAGTGATCTGCACGAAAAGCGGGGCCGTCTGGTCACGCAGGCGCGTGAAGCGCTGGAAGAAATCAAGACCAACACCGACGAAAGCCGCGCTGCGGAACTGAATGAGCGTCATGACAAGATCATGGCCGAATTCGACGCGACCGAAGCGCTGATTGCCCGCGAAGAAAAGCTGGCCAGCATTGAAGCCCGCGCTAAGGAGGCCGAAGAACGCGCCCGCGCGTCGCGTCGTCCGGGTTCGGAAGCCGCTGCTGCTGCCGCCGACGCTGGCGACAAGGTGGACTATCGCTCGGCTTTCCACGCTTATCTGCGCGCTGAAGGCCAGATGGGCGCGCTGTCTGGCGAAGAACGCGCCGTGCTGGCGGCTGGTTATCAGAACGTTGAAACCCGCGCGCAGACCACCAGCAACACCGCTGGCGGTTACACCGTGCCGACCGAACTGCTTAACATTCTCGTCAAGTCGATGGCCGCTTGGGGTCCGATGTATGACGAAAACGTGGCGACGGTTATCACCACGGCAAGCGGCAATACCATGACCATGCCGACCGTGAACGATACCTCCGGCGCTTCGCTGGTTGTGGCGCACACGCAGGGCACGACGCTGACCGATGACGGCGGCGCTGATGTTACCTTTGGCCAGAAGTCGCTGGAAAGCTATGCCTTCAACACCGAATGGCTGCGTGTTTCCAAGGAACTGGCTGACGATAGCATCTTCGCTATGGAAACCCTGCTTGGCGACCTGCTGGGCGAACGTCTGGGCCGCGTTGCCAACACGCAGCTCACCACGGGTTCTGGTTCGAGCGCTCCTAACGGTATCGTTACCGCTTCGACGAAGGGTGTGGACGCTGCCGCTGTTGCCGCAATCACCGCCGATGAAATCATCGACCTGGTGCATTCGGTTGACCCGGCCTACCGCGCTGGCCCCAAGGTGGCGTTTATGTTCAATGACACCACCCTGAAGCTGATCCGCAAGCTCAAGGACGGCGACGGCAACTACCTGTGGCAGATGGGTAATGTCCAGCAGGGCGTTCCCGGTTCGCTGCTGGGCTATCGCTATTTCGTCAATCAGGCGATGGCGACCCCGGCTGCTTCGGCCAAGTCGATGCTGTTCGGTGACTTCGGCAAGTATTTTGTCCGCAAGGTTGGCGCTCCGCTGATTGGCGCGCTTCAGGACAAGGACTTCTGGCCGGGCTTCGGCGTTGCGGGTTACATCCGCTTCGACGGCGAGCTTTCGGATACGGCTTCTGTGAAGCATATCCTTCAGGCCGCATCGTAACGGGGGATTGGGGGCTGGCTTAGGCTGGCCCCCAATTACCGAAAGGAATTGACATGAAAATCCGACTGCTGACTAGCCTTGGCCACATTGATCGCACGTATAACGTGGGCGATGAATACGAGTGCAGCGCGGAGGAAGCGGCCCGCCATGTCGCGGCTGGCAACGGCGAATACATCCGCGAAGCCAAGGTTGAGCGCGCCGTAAAATCCACTAAGGCTGAAAAGGCCGTCAAGTAATGGCTAACCCGCACTGGACCGCGCCAGACCACTTGCTGACGCTAACCGGCGCGCCTGATCCGCTTGTGACCACGGCGGAGGCTAAGGCGCATCTGGAATATGCGGACAGTGACCGGGATGCCTATATCGGCGCGTTGTGTAGCGCGGCTAGTGAAATGCTAGACGGCCCGCATGGCATGATCGGTAAAGCAATTAATGAGCAAACGTGGACGTTTGCGCTGCGCACCGTGCCGACCGGCCAGATTGAGATTCCCATTTTTCCGGTTAAGGCACTCCAAGCGGTAACGTATTATGATGCGAGCAACGTTTCGCAGGTGATTAACGTCAACCAGTTCCGGCTGGTGGCTAACGAAGATTATGCTTATCTGGAGCCTGTCGCGGGCTTTACGTGGCCGGTTCTGTATGACCGCGCGGATGCTGTGACGTTCACGGTGCAGCTTGGCATGAGTGCCACCCCGGCCGGATTGAAGCAAGCCGCGCTGTTGCTGGTGTCGCACTGGTTTGAAAACCGCGAGGCCGTTTCTGACAAGGCTATGCTGCCGGTGCCGTTTGCGCTGGAAAGCCTTGTAAGCCGCTGGCGCGTGGGCTGGGTAGCGGCATGAGGGCGGGCGCTCTTGACCGCTCTATCGTTATTCAGCGGCAAGGCGCGGCTGTCGATGACGGCTACACCATGCAACCTGGGGCTTGGGCGACCTTAGCGACCCGTAAGGCGCAGCGCATTACCTCGCGCGGACGGGAGGTATTTGAGCAGCAAGGCGTTGACGCCGAGGTGCCGATGACGTTCGTGCTGCGGGACGATAGCGTAACGCGCACGATTACGGTTAAGGATCGGGTTTCGTTCGGCGGCAAGATTTACGACCTGAAAAGCGTTGTGGAACTGGGGCGGCGGCGCGGCGTTGAAGTGATCGGAGTGGCCAGTGCGGATTAAGTTCGAGGGCGGCTTGCAGATCGAGCAAGCGCTAAAGGAACTGGATATTAGCAGCGCCCGCAAGCGCGGGATTGCGCGCCGTGCATTGGATCGGGCTGCGGTGCCTATTCGTGACGAATGGGCTGGCGGCGTTGACGTTGTAAGCAGCGATTTGAAGCGCTCAATTAAGATCGGCAACCGCATTCAAACCAAAGGCACGCGCAAATTCAAGCGCGGCGCTGGGCAGGATATTGTCGAGCGGTTTATTGGGATTGATCCGACCGAGGCACCGGCGGAACGGCTTGAGGCTTATTCGGTCATCGAAGAATTCGGCGCGCCTAACCAGCCAGCAAACCCGGCTGGCCGCAACGCATGGGAGGCAAAGAAAATGGAAGCCTTTAACATGATTGCGGGCGAAATGAGGGCAGAAATTGAAAAGACTGCCAAAGCGGAGGCGCGTAAGACCGCCCGCCTTGCCGCGAAGGCTAGCGCATAATGGAAACGCAACTCCGCAGCCGCTTGCTTGCCTCCAGCCCTGTCACGGCGATTGTCGGCACGCGGGTTAATTGGGGCGTTCGTCCGCAGGGCGAGGCTTACCCGTCTATTGTGTTGACGCTGGTTGCCGATGGGCGACCGCAGCATATGGGCGGGCTTATCGACTTGCGCGAGACGCGAGTGCAAATTGATTGTTACGGGACGACGCGCGCTCAAGTTGCTGCGTTGCGCGAGGCGGTTATTTCTGCTATTGTCCCGACGGCAACCGTTTCGGGCGTGTATTTCCAGCGCGCTTTCATTAATACCGTGCGGACAATGGACGCGCACACCGACACGGGGCTTGTCTTTCGGGACATGATTGATGCGCAGATTTGGCATGATTAGGAGCCTTTAGAATGACTAACGCGCTTATCGGCTACGGTGCCGAATTCTGGCTGGACAACGCATCGAATGTCCTGACCCAGCTTTCGGAAATTATTGCCGTCACCCCGCCTAACCCGCAGGTTGCTACGGTTGAAGCTACGCACATGGCTTCGGCTGGTCGTCGCCGCGAATATATCGCTGGCCTGATTGAAGACGGCGAAGGCACGTTCGAGATGAACTATGACGCTGGTTCGGCCACTGACGTTCTGATCCGCGCCGCGCTTGCTGACGGTGTGACCCGCTCTTACAAGATCGTCATTCCTGACGGCGCGTTTGGCTGGGAAATCACTGGCGACTGCGTTGTGATTGGTTACGAGCGCAACATTCCGCTTGACGACCGGATGACCGCCAGCCTGACGGTTCGCTTTACTGGTGCGGCTTCGGAAGCGGCGGCGACTAGCTAATGCTTGCACCGATTGATGCAAAAGTGACGTTTATGGTGGAGGGTGAGCCGATCACCCTCCGCCTGAACTTCCGCGCGGTTGCGCTTGCCGAAAAGCACGGCATCAACCTTTTGGCCATCGAAGACCCCAACCTGTCTATGACAGAGGCGGCGATTCTGGTGAAGTGCCTTGCCGTACAAGAACACCCGGAGTTTACGGAAGACCACACTCTTGCCCTGGTGGCCAAAGCCCCTGAGGCGCTGGCTAACGCGCTGATCGAGCTGTTTAGCAGCTACGGCGGCGAAAAGGCTGCGGAAGAGGTGGGAAACGTGGTCAAGCGGAAGCCCCGCGCAAAGCGCTAGGCGTCAAAGATTTCTACTCCATGTGGGTAGATATAGGGATGATGCCGGATGATTTCTGGCATCAAACCCCTATTCATTTTCAGGCCGCAATGACCGGCTTTGCCAACCGCCGCAAGCGTGAGGCGGAAGCGGAGTTGTTTAGCTCTTACAATATAGCGGTTTTCAATGCCGCAGCCTCGGCGGGCAAGCTGAAACCGTTTGCGCATTATCGTAAGGCGCTAAAGGCTGATAAGGTTGCGCAAACCCCCCAAGAAATGCTACAAGCGTTTAAGGAATTGCAAGCGGGCGGCGCGCCTATGACTATCAAGCGCATTGAAAGGGAAGCGGCATAATGGCCACTATGCTTGGCAGTCTGCTGATTTCGCTTGGGCTGGAAAGTGGCCAGTTCAAGAGCGGTCTTGATGCGTCCCAGAAGAAGTTTGCCGCTAGCACAAAGCGGATGCAGCGTGACGCTGAAAATGCGGCGCGCGATATTTCTAACCAGATGCGGACGCTTGCCGTCTCGCTTGGGGCGTACTTTAGCGGTCGGGAACTTGTTGGCCTGTTGGACGGGTTCACCCGCTTGCGGAATAACCTGCGCGTTGCAGGGGTTGAAGGTGAAAACCTAAAGGGCGTTCAGGATCGCCTGTTTGCCAGTGCGCAGCGCTACGGCGTTAGCGTAGAAGAACTGTCCAGCCTGTTTGGCAAGGCGTCGCAGTCACAGCGCGAACTGAATTCGACGCAAGAGCAATTGCTTACGATCACAAACGCAGCTGCGGCTGCGCTTAAGATCACCGGCACGAATACGCAGGCCGCATCCGGGGCGCTCTTGGGGCTAACCCAGGCGTTTTCTTCCGGCACAGTTAAGGCCGAAGAATACAACCAGATGATTGAGGGCGGCTTGCAGCCGCTCTTGCAGGTTGTGGCAAATAGCGACAAGTTCGGCGGGTCGCTGGGCAAGCTGCGCAACGCAGTCGTTGACGGCAAGCTGTCGAGCAAAGAATTTTTTGACCTTTTGCTTAAGGGCGCGCGCGATCTAGACGCGACCGCTTCAAAGTCCGTTATGACTTTGACCGGCGGATTTACTACGCTTACTAACGCGCTGACGGTTTATTTTGGTGAGGCCGATCAGGCTAACGGTGTGTCAGCGGCGCTTGGCGGTACGCTGGCTGCGGTCGGCAAGAACCTGCAAACCATTATCCCAATTGTCGCCACTGTCGGCGCTGTCATTGCCAGCACTTTTGTTGCTAACTTGATTGCGGCCAAGGTTGCTGCGGTTGCGCTTACCGTCACGACTGCGGGTCTGTCTGGCGGTATGGCGACGCTAGGCGTTGTGGCCGGTGTTACCGGGCGGGCTATCTTGGCTGCGTTCGGCGGGCCTATCGGCGTGGCTATTGCGGCTATCGGCGCGTCTATCTGGTATCTGACGACGCAGACCAAAGAGGCTAACGCGGCGGCGGAGGCAAAGCGACGCACGGATATTCAAGCGGCGGCTGCCACTACGGCTTATGCCGATGCAACGGATAAGCTGGCGAAGGCGTCTGGTCGTGAGCGCGATGCTTTGATTGCATCTATGAAGGCCAGCCGCGCTCGCGCCGCGCAGTCGCTCCAAACCGCAAAGGCTTTGCTTGCCGAAGCGCGCGCATCGGTCGCGGTTGCAAGGACCAAGGCGCAAGAGGAAGTAACTAAGGCTACTAGGTCAACGCGCGGCGCTGGCGGTGGTATCGACCCGGCAATGACCGCAATCGGTCGGCGCGATGCAAAGCTAGCCAAGGCGGAGGCATCACTGGCCAAGGCGGAGGCGTCGTTTGCCAAGGCTGAAGGCACGTTTGCTGGCATTGATAAAGCCATTAAGGAAGCAATGGCCCCGGTAAAGTTGGGGGCTACCGGCGATGACTCAAAGGGTAAAAAGGCCAAGGGCGCGGGCGGACCTAGCGCGGGGGATATTCGCGCGCGGTTCAATGATGAACTTGCCAATTACGCGATGCAGGCGATGCAGGCGGAGGCATCCATTGCCAAGTCTGCGACCGAACGCGCCGATCTTGAAGCGCGTATGGTGGAGCTTGCCAAGATCCGCACGATTGACGCGATCAACCGTGAAAAGGACTATAGCGCCACTCAAAAGCAAATCCTGATCGAGCAGGTCAATGCGCTTTCGGATTTGGAATTGCAGGCAATTGAGCGGGCAAAGCAGCGCCAGATTGAGCAGGAGGCTAACGACCTTGCTGCCGAGCGTTTCCGCTTGGATCAAGAGGCGCTGCAATTCCAGTATGACTTTGCCGACAATCAGACTGATCGCGCGCGGATTGCGCAAGAAATGCTGGCGCTTGAGCATCGTTACCAGTCGTCTTTGCTAGAGGCGGTAATTGCCAGCGAAACCGCAACTGAGGCTGAAAAGAAGCGTGCGCAGATTGCGCTTGACGGGCTAAACGCGCAACTTGGCAACAAATCAAAGGCCGTGGGCCGCGCCAATGAGACGCCGGGGCAAGCGTATTTGCGCGAAGTTAATATGTCTACTGCCGCCATCAATGAGGCTGTCGAAGGCATCAAGGTGCGCGGCCTTGAAAACTTGAATGATGGGCTGGCGGACGCAATCATGGGCGTGAAGTCTTTGGGGCAAGCGTTTAGCGACATGGCCAAGCAGGTTATTGCCGATCTAATCAAGATCGCAATCCGCAAGGCAATTATCGAGCCGCTAGCTGGCGCTTTGTTTGGCGGCGGCGGGTTTGGTATCCCCGGCTTTGCTAACGGCACACGCTTTGCGCCGGGTGGATTGGCTGTGGTCGGTGAGCGAGGCCCGGAACTGGTTAACCTGCCGCGTGGTTCGCAGGTTATCCCGAATAAGGATGTTCGCGGCGGCAGCGGCATCAATATCACGGTTGACGCGCGCGGGGCGAATGACCCTGCCGCTGTCCGTGCGCAGGTGCAGCAAGGCATTCTGGAAGCGGCTCCGGCGATTATCGCCGCTGCGGAGGCGCGCACGGTGCAGGGTATGCGCAGGCCGCGCCTTGGGGGTGCAATGCAATGACGACTATCACCCTGCCCCTGACGCCGCGCCCTAACGGCATGGCGTGGAAGTTGATCCAGCCTAGCCAGGTGAACACTTCGGAGTGGACCGGGGCGCGCCAAGTGCTGCCTAGCAATCGCGGCTGGTGGGAGTGCCAATATAGCCTGCCGGTTATCGGCGGGACGGCTAACGTGCTGGCGTGGCGCTCGTTCTTTGCGCAGGCGCGCGGGGCCGCGAATGACTTTCAGGTTCCGGTTGACGTGGTGGCGCAATCGAAATTGCCTAACACCGTGCTGGTGCGCGGGGCTGGACAAACCGGACGTTCGATCATTACGGACGGCTGGCCCGCCAGTTCCACGGTGATGAAGGCTGGGCAGTTCGTCACGATTGAAAACCAGTTGGTGCAGTTGACGGCGAACGCGACCAGCGATGGCAGCGGGATTGCAACGTTGACGTTCGAGCCTGCTATTCGCGCGGCCCCGGCTGACAATGCGCCGGTTGAATACCGCAGCCCGTATTGCCTTATGTATATGACTGAGGAGCCGCAAGTTTCGGTCGAGCCAGCCTTTATCTATACGCTGGGTTCGCTTAATCTGCGCGAGAGTTTCTGATGGTTGACGCGACCACCCAAGGCGCGCTTGAGGCGACCGTCCTGTATTGGCGGATGCTGCTTTGGGCCGACTTTGATGGCGACCCCTTGCGCGCTACTAGCGGGCTGTATGACCGCACGATTAGCGGCAGCGGCGATGCGGAACTGGACGGGTTTTACGATAGCTACGACCATAACCTGATTTCGGTTGGCCCGGTCAAGCATAACGAAACGGGCAGCGATACCGTCACCGTCACCATGAGCGGGCTGCTTTTGAATGCCGATTTACTGAATATGATTGGCGACCGGACTAAGTGGCAGGGGCGTTCGGCGCGGCTGTGGTTTTACTGCGCGGACGAAAACGAAACCCAAGTCGGCTCGATTATTCCGTATTACACCGGGTATATGAATGACGTTGTGATTGCCGGTTCGCCTTCGGAGCAGCGCATCACGCTGACGATTGAGAATTACCTTGCCACGCTGTCGGGTGCGCCTTCGCAGACGTATATGATGCAGAACCTGTTTGACGCAGGCGACCTTAGCGCGAATGCGACGCTCGGGGCGGCCAACGGGATTGGCAGCGGGTCCGGTGTCTCTAGCGCGGTTGGCGGCGGGGCTTCGATCTGGACCGACCGCATGAATACGCAGGTGCGATAATGAGGCTCTCGGATTGGGAAACCCGCCTAGCGGAATACATCGCCTCCAAGCGCCATGAGCCTTTCGCCTATGGCAAGAACGACTGCTGCTACTTTACGTTTGGTGCGGTGGAAGCCGTGACTGGCCATGACAAGATGAGCGAATTCCGTGGCAAGTATCGCACCTTGGCGGGTTCGCTGCGGGCGCTGCGGGACATTGGCGCTGGCGACCTTGAAAGCACGATGGACACCAAATTCCCAACCATTCCGGTTGGCAAGGCTCGGCGCGGCGATATTGTGTTCTTTGACGGCTCGATTGGCGTAGTGGCTGGCGATTTCGCGTGGTTCGTCTCCGATGATGGCCTAGAACGTGTGCCGCGCGAGTATTGGGAAAAGGCGTGGGCGAATGGGTAAAATCCTGAAAATCTTTACCGTTATCGCCGCTGTGGTTGTGAATGTCATTCCTGGCATTGGGCAGGCGATTTCTGGCGCGTTGCTAACGTCAATTACTGTCGCCGGGGCTGTTACTGCGTTAGGCATGATTAGCCAAGCGATTGCTGGCTCCAAGACCCCTCGCAGCCAGCTTTCGCGCCTTAACGTATCGCTTGACGTAACGACCCCGCGCAAGGCGGTGTTCGGCACTACGGCGATGAACCTTGATATTCGCTATCAGGAAGCCAGCGGGTCAAATCAGGAATACATTGACTACGTGCTGTGCGTTGCGGCGCACAAGGTTAAGTCGATTGATGAAATCTGGTTTGAGGAAAAACAGGCTTGGACTGCGGGCGGCGGGGTTACGTCAACGTATTCGGGCTATCTGACGGTCAACACCATTCTTGAAGGCGGCGCGGCAAGCTACTTCACTGTCAACGGCGGTTCGCGTTGGGGCGCGGATGAGCGTATGACCGGCTGCGCGCTGGTGCATATCCGTATCAAGCGCACCGGCAACGACAAGAAATCCGAAAGCCCGCTGGTTAGCGGCTTGCCCTCGCGCGTAACCATCATTGGCGAGGGCGCGCTGCTCTATGATCCGCGCCTTGACAGCACCGTAGCGGGTGGCTCCGGCGCGCACCGGGCTGACGATCAAGCCACTTGGGGCAGCTACACGGCGGCGGACGATACCGGCAACCCGGCGCTGCAACTGCTGTGGTGGCTGCTGGGCTGGAAGATCAACGACCGCCTGTCGATTGGCTGCGGTGTGCCGCCAGAGCGCATCGACCTGCCTAGCTTTATCACGGCGGCGAATATCTGCGATGAGGATGTAACGCTGTCCATCGGCGGGACGCAAAAGCGCTATCGCACCAGCGGCACGGCGTCCGATGCTGACGACCGCATGGGCATTATCAATACATTCCTGTCCTGCATGAACGGCACTCTGCGCGATAGCGGCGGCAAGCTGACGTTGCAGGTTATGAAGAACGACCTTGCCGATTATGTGCTGGACTTTGACGAAAGCGACATCATCAGCGAGTTTGAGTGGAACCAGACGCGCGGGCTGACCGATAGCTACAACGCGGCGCGCGGGCGGTTTATTGACCCGTCCACCACCAGCCTTTACCAAATGGCCGATTATCCCGAAGTCGGATTTGCCAGCCCGGACGGTATCCCGCGCGTGATGGCGCTTGACCTGCCATACGTCGAGGATGGGCGACGGGCGCAGCGCATTGCCAAGCAGGTTTTGCAGCGCAACCAGTATCGCGGGATGTTCTCGGCCACGTTCAAGGCCAAGGCGCTGGGGTGCAGCGTGGGCGATGTGGTGCGGATTTCGTTCTCGGCCTTGGGTTGGTCAAATAAGTTGTTCCGCGTCGTATCTCAGGAAATCCGATTTGACGGGCTGGTGCCTATGGCGCTGGTGGAGGAAAATGCGGCGATTTACGCATGGGATGCGGATGACGTTGCGCCGGTTAGCCCGACCGCGCCGGTTGTTTACGACCCGCTAAATAATCCGTTTATACAGGGCATCAGCCAAGTCGGCTCGCGCCATGAGCCTGGGGACACTACGGCGGCGTTCACGGCGAACTATGCCGGGGCGCTGGACTCTGGCCAGTTGCCTCGCAATATCGCCTTCAAGCGCTGGCAGATTACTGCTGACGTTACTGCCGATGCAACGTGGGCGATTGAAAGCCAAGCGGGCATCACTGGCGGCACGGTGACTGTAAGCGCTGGGGTTGTAACCATCCCTAGTGGCGCGATCTTCCCGGCAACGGCTGAAGTTATTGTGTCGTCCACTTACGACAACGTTAAGCTGATTAGCCGCATCGCTATAACGAAAACGAACGGGGTTGCACCTCCTGCCACTGGCGGCGGAACAACAGTAAGCGACAGCACCTTTAATAGTGTGAGCGGAACAACTCTCACTGCTATTTCTGACATACTGACGGTCAAGACCGGCACTAGTGGGCAACTCGTATTTAGCGCACCACTTGAAATCTACGCACCCGCCGCATCGCCTGATGGCATCTTTGGCGCAATTGGCCAGTGGCGTTATCGCCCGGTGTCTGGCTCGTTCTCGGATGCTGGGACGCAGGCGGACGAAGTATTTTCTGCCACCGTTGAATTGGAAAGCGGAGTCTATTTTGCCAGCGCCGGGTACATTGACATTAGTGCCACCGTCACTGGCTTGACGGCCAGCACCGACTACGAGGTGCAGTTGTTCGCCGCCCGCGATAGCTCTAGCCCGACTAAGACACTTAGCTTTGGCGGGACGGCAACCGTAACGGGTAGCTAATTATGGATGTTTGTGTTACGAATACCGCGCGCACCGTAGGGGTCCGATATGGCTTTTGAATTCGACATTACACACCCCAGCAAGCACGTTCCCTTTGGCGGCGCGTCTGGGGATGGCGACTTTGTTTACCTCGGCGTTGACTTGTCGGCTGCGGCGTTCCGTATGACGCTTGCCCCGCAGGTTGGCAGTGCGGGCGTTATCACCCTTAGCAACGCTGCGGCGGGATCGCAGGGGATCAGCGCGACCTACAGCCCTAGCTACGTTCACCCGGTTAGCGGCGCGACGGTTGGCGCGACTATTGTGCGGCCCCAGATTGACGAAACCACGTTTGAGGCTTTGACTTGGGGCGCAACTGATGAGCCGCTTGTCTTGGCTTATGATATGCTCGTTACCCCTAGCGGCGGCGTTCAATACGTCTGGTTCAAGGGCAACTTCACTATCCATCCGGGGGTTGGCGACTAATGGCACTGTTTATCTCGGAGCAGATTGCTGCTGTTACGGCCTATAATGCCGGAAACCCGCAGTTTACTGTTTACTACGGTGAAAACGCCGCAGAGGCTGCGCGGCAAGCGCTGCTGGCGGAGGGATATGCGGATGCGGCTGCGCAGTCCGCTGCTTTTGCTGGTGGCTTTGAAGTGCCAGAATACGCCACCCAAGCGGCGGGCAATGTGGCCACTTCGGTTGGCGATATTTTCCGAGTGCCGCGCGGGACTGCGCCGCAGACCTTTACGTGGTATCGCCGCGCCGAAATTGATAGCGACGGCAGTTCGCTGGACCTTAACTTTACCACGGCGGCCTTTGAAAGCTACGCACTATCTGAGGAGGTGTCGCCGCTTGCCACTACCGCCGCGCTTGCTGCGTCTAACGGGGCGATGTTTGTTTCGTTTAAGCGCAGCGAGGCGGACGCGCGGACTAGGACCGTGCAAAGCAAGTTGCTCGACAATATCTCTGCGGGCGACTTTGTTGGGGCTAACGATACCGCCATTCTTAATTCCGCAATTTCGGCTGCTTCGACTGCCGGCCTTGCGGGGCGAGTGACGCTGGATCGCGATTATAGCGTGACCAGCGCGACTAGCGTTGTCAATCCTTATGGGATTGAGTTTGAGGGGCACGGGCGTATTCTCACACCGACCACTGGCGGGACGCAGCAGCTTAACACATATGCCGATGCACCTGGCCGCTATATTTACGGCGAGGAATACCTTGATCGCGTGATGCAGCGCCTCAAGCTGGGCGCGTCCGGGGCATCGGGTCAAATCGGATGCTTCCTCTATGGGGATAGCACCGTGGCGGGCGGCTATATGTCCATGTCCACGGTCGATCTGGTCAAGCGGCTGTTTCATGTGCGCGGGATCGGCAATATCGCTGTCACCAATCGCGGCGTTGCGGGAACGACCGTCGCAGATTTGAACGTGCTGGCCGATCTGTCAACCACGACTGATCTGGCGATCATCAAGTACGGCATCAATGACGGCGGCAACCCGGAAGGGACGCGCCTTGCCACGTTCCAGACCACGCTTGACAGTAAGTTGACCGCAATCCGGGCCGCGACTAACGGCGGGCGCGGGAACTTGGCAATCGTACTGGTTGGCCCAAACGCTACCGCAGACACCCCGAACGGGCGCGATGAGCGCTGGTATGAGCAACTGCGCGGTGTCTATGTAGCGGCGGCCCGCAAGCACAAGTGCTGCTATGTTGATGTCTATGGCTACATGCGGGACGCGCGCGGTGGGGCGCTGGTTGGCTGGGACGACCCATACGGCGATGGTCGTACCGTCCACCCGACTGATAGCGTAGGCGCGCGGATTTGGGGTATGGTGGTTGACGCTATTGTCCCTAACGGCTGGTCGCAGTGGTGGGGAACTTCGCAGTTCCGCAACGTCACCAACACCAGCAACACGCCTAGTGCCTCGGCTACTCCTTCGCAGTTCCTGACGGGTGTTGACCATGCGCGGGCGACCACCGGAAACGGCTGGCCGATTGACGGCTTTGTGGTTAGCCACCGCAATCCCGATCAGGGCGTGGTGCAGTTCCTGTATCCGTTTGCGGCTGACGACACCCGCGTTTTGGTGCGCACCGCTAACATCGGGTCAAACACTTGGAACCGCTGGAGCGGAGTGCCGGAAAACCTAACCCTGCAAAATAGCTGGGTCGCTTATGGCGGCGCGTTTGAGACTGCCAAGGCTTATGTGGACAGCACCAAGACTGTCCACCTATCCGGTATTATTAAAAGCGGAACGACTACACCGGGGACGCTTATCTGCACTTTGCCAGCAGGAATGCGGCCTGCTGCGGAATGCATCCGCATGGGGCCTAGTAACGCGGGTCTAGTGCAATTCAAGGTCGCGCCGAACGGGGAAGTTACCTTGCAGAGCACCGGGGACGCATCTTGGACTTCGCTCGGCGGCGTGTCGTTCTTGGCCGCTTAGAGCCTTGACTATTTTATTTGACCTAGTTCTGTGCTAGGGTGCGGTAACAAGGGGTGATATATGGCTTACAACCGGCAGGATTATACTAGCGGCGCTGATACGTTTGGCTTCGGCGGCGGCCCGATTTCGCTTGCGGGCGGTGATGTCAACATCAATGATACGGTCAAGGCCGTTGTGGTTTGCGCGACTGGCAATGTGGTGTTTCGCCCGGTTGGGTCTGGTGCGGACATTACGATGACGGCTCTCCCGGCTGGATACATCATTCCTTATCACTGCTCGGTCATTCGCCAGACTGGGACTACTGCTACGCTTGCCACCATCATCGGGCGGTAAGCCATGTTTGGCATCAGCCTAGCGCGGATCAGCCTTCTGACCGGAACTTCTCTTGGTGGAGGGGTTGGCGTCAGCCCGACACTCGATCTTAACTTTCGAGGACAAGGATACTCTGCTGCCATGACCGCCTATACCTTTGACCAGATCATCGACTTCACCCGCACCAGCGCGGCGACCTACGTGGCGAACACCGGGTTCGTGACGCAGACCCCTGCCTCGCGGAACCTGCTGACGTACACGCAGGAGTTCGACAACGCGGCTTGGGTGAAGACGAATGCGACTGTGGTGCCGAACCAGAACCCTGCGGCGGCGTCGCTGGGGTCGGAAGTCGTTGCCAATGGCGGGTTCGACAGCAGTGCTTCGTGGTCTACGCCTGTCGCGGGTGCGTCTATCACTGGTGGCGCGCTGACGTTTGACGGCGTTACTTCGATTGCAACGGGCGGCATTACCTCCAACACACCCGCTGTTTCGATTGTGCCAGGGCGGCTGTATGCCGTGACCTATACCATCACTGGCGGCACCACCAATCTGGTTAGCGTCGATATTGGCGGCACATCTGGAACTGCTAGGAGCGCAGCGGGAACCTATACAGAATATCTTGTGGCCTCGTCATCTACTGCGCCCGGTGTTTCAGCGCGCGGCAGTGTGGGCGTCCGCACAGGCTCCATCGACAACATCTCCGTCCGCGAAGTTGTCGGCGGCTGGAACGTGGCCCCGGACGGCACCTCGACGGCGGATACGCTGTTGGCGACTGCGGGGACTGCTTCGCACAATCTCAATCAGTCTGGCGGTGGCTCTGGTTCTGCGCTGACGCTTTCGGTCTTTGCCAAGGCGGGGGCAAGCAACTTTGTGCAGCTTTACCACGGGTCAAGCAGCAATATGTATGCCAACTTCAACCTAAGCACAGGTGCAGTTGGAACTGTTGGCTCGTCGGCTACTGCTGCAATTACCAGTGTCGGTAACGGCTGGTATCGCTGTTCAATGACCTGCACGCCGGGGTCGGCAAGCGCAAGCCGCGTCGCCATGATTACCTCGGCCACTGCGGCCTACAACGAAAGCTGGGCCGCCACTGGCACCGAGAGCGTCCTCATCTGGGGTGCCCAACTCGAACTCGGCGCGCTGACCGACTACACCCGCAACTTCGGCGGCCTGTTCCCGCCCCGGTTCGATTACGATCCGGTGACGCTCGCCCCGCGTGGCCTTCTGGTCGAGGAGCAGCGGACGAACCTGCTGCTGCGGAGCGAAGAGTTTGAAAATGCGAGCTGGGTGAAGACGAACGCCACAGTGACGGCCAACGCTGCGGTTTCCCCAGATGGCACGGCTGATGCTGACCGATTGGTGGACACGGTTGCGAGCGCATTCCACTTCACGCAGCAATCTGCGACGGTTGCGCTGGGGGCAAACACCTTTAGTTGCTTTCTCAAAGCCGGAGCCATTCGCTACGGGGGTATCCACATCAATGACGGAACCTCACGCGGTTGCTCAATTGACCTGCAAACCGGAACGCTTGGCACCCCGTATGGTGGTGCAACAGCTTCCGTAGTTTCTTTTGGCAATGGTTGGTATCGGCTGATTGTGACGGCGACCGTCACTTCGACCAGCGTAAATGCCGTGGTCTTTTTGTCGAACTCGAATGCTCTGGCCTCCTACACTGGCGACGGCACCAGCGGCATCTACCTGTGGGGCGCCCAGCTCGAAGCCGGGGCGTTCGCCACCAGCTATATCCCCACGGTGGCGAGCCAGGTCACTCGCACCGCCGACATCGCCACCATCACGGGCGCGAACTTCTCGAACTGGTACAACCAGTCGCAGGGTACGTTGGTTGTTGAGGCGGATACGGTCAAGCCTCCGTCCGTTAATGCAACGGCCTTGGCCATTGATGCGAGCGACGGTGACATTAACAACCGTCACTACCTTGGTTTCTCCACCGGATTGGCCGAAGGGCGCACCGCTGTTGGTGGCGTAACACAGGCGTCTCTGACGCAAGCCTACACGGCAAACGCGACCGAGAAACTGGCCTACGCCTACAATACAAACGACTTTGCCTTTGCTCGCAATGGCAGCTTGGCCGGGACCGACGCAAGCGGCTCACTGCCGACCCTTAATCGGCTGTTCATTGGTAACGCTGCGGGAAGCGCAGCCTACCTCAACGGCCACATTCGCGGCATCAAATACTACCCGACGCGCCTCAGCAACGCCCAGCTTCAGGCGCTCACGGCATGATCTGGCTGATCATCTGCGCGGCTCTGCAAGTGGCCGATAGCGCCCTGACCGTCCTCGTCATCAACGGGGGCGGTCGGGAGCTAAACCCCATCATGCGCTGGCTGATGCAGCGGCTTGGCGTGATCCCGGCGCTGGCCGTGTTCAAGGCGCTTGCCATTGCCTACCTCGCATGGGCCAACATCCCGGCGCTGACTATCGGCGCGTGTGTCGTTTACGTCGCCGTGGTGGCGTGGAACCTTAAGGAGTTTTTGAAGTGACCGAACTTTACCTTAAAGCGGCCACCGAAGCCGAATTGAACGCCGCGCTGATCGAGGCTGGGCTGGTTGATGAACAGGTCATCCAGATCCAGATCGGCGAAGACGATGACGGCAATCCCGTGATTGAAGACGCCACCGTGCTGGTGCCCGCCCCCGGCGTATGCCTCGACGTTATCGGCCCGATCACCCGCATGACCGGCGTGGATGAGGACGGCGAGCCAGTCACCACGACTTACCCGGAGCATCACGTTAACGTGCTGTGCAACGCCTTGAGCGAAGAAGCCCTGGCGCTGATCGAGCCGTTCGTGATCGTGCCGCCGGAAACCCCGTACCGCGTCTGGGCGCGTTAACAGCCCGTTAATATCTTGATTATTCCCATAATGGCGGCTAGTCTGCCATTATGGTTCCAAGTAGAGGCCCTATGAGCGACCACGACCTTTGGGAACACATCCCGGACGGCATCAAGCATTTTGTCGATGCGCTGTCCATTGGCACTATGTTGGGGACGTTGTTCGCCATGCTTCCGAATGTCGCGGCGCTGCTCACGATTATCTGGACCTGTATTCGGATTGTCGAGACAAAAACCGTGCAAGGTTGGTTGGGCCGCAAGGAAAAATAGGGCTACTTGGGCCTGCCCCTCTAAATCATAGGTGAGCAGTGCCGGTTGACGTAAAGCTATACGACTACGCCACACCGCGCCAGAAAGCGTTTCTGGACGCCATCGAGCAATACGGCAGCGCCACGGCGGCTAATAAGGCGCTGGGGCTATCCACCGACGTTGTTACCAAGTCAATGCGGCGGCTGCGCGCGCACGCGGCTAAACAGGGCTACGCGCCTGGGCATTTTGAGCATGGTGTCGCGCCCGGTTACGCTATGGGCAAGGTCACGGTGCAGCGCGGGCCTGACGGGCTTGTGGAGCGCACTTGGGAGCGGCAAAGCCCTGACCGTCAGAACTTGCTTGAGGCGCTAGAGGCGGCGGTTGACGCTATGGCTGGGCGCATTGTTCCCGCTGCGCCAATCCCGGCTGTCGGCAATCACCATGACGACTTGCTGACACTTTACACCTTCACCGACTACCATGTCGGAATGCTGGCATGGCATAAGGAAGGCGGGGCCGATTGGGATTTAGACATTGCGGAGCGCACGGGCATTAAGGCCATGGTGGCGATGGCTGCTGGCGCACCGCCCAGCGCTCGGGCTGTGGTCAATATCCAAGGCGACTTCCTGCATTGGGATGGCCTTACCGCGATTACCCCGCAGCATGGGCATGTGCTAGATGCTGACGGGCGGTTTGGGAAGGTGGTCGACGTTGCTATCCGGTTAATCCGCCAGCTTGTCGCGGAGGCTCTGGCGAAACACGCCCATGTCACGCTGCTGATTTGCGAAGGCAACCACGACCTCGCCTCTAGCCTGTGGCTGCGCAAGCTGTTCGCAGTGCTATATGAGAACGAGCCGCGCATTACGGTTCATGCCAGCGAACTGCCATACTACGCGATTGAGCATGGCAACACGCTGCTGGGCTTCCATCACGGTCACTTGCGGAAAAACGAGCAACTGCCCGCGCTGTTTGCCGCGCAATTCCGCGAGATGTGGGGGCGCTGCCAAAAGGTCTATATTCACACCGGCCACCGGCATCACCGCGAGGAAAAGGACCACACCGGGGCGCGGGTTATCCAGCACCCTACTCTAGCGGCGCGTGACGCATACGCAGCGCGCGGCGGCTGGTGGTCAGAACGCGAAATTACTGCTATACACTACAGCCGCAAGTTTGGCTGGGCTGGCTCGAACAACATCACACCGGAGATGCTGGTATGACCCCTTTCGGAACACCGCTAGACCGGCACCTAGTCCCCGACCTGCCAGAGCAGCCCGATCACGCGGCGGCATTTGCAGAGGTATTGCGGCGCTACGCGGGGCTGATTGAAGGCGGCAAATCAGCAGAGGACGCGGCGCGCGAGTTGCTTCCGATTGTCCGTATTGCAGCGAGGTATGTATGACTAGACGTTCGATCAACCGCGAGGGGCTGGAACTGGTCAAGCAGTTCGAGGGATGTAAACTCAAGGCTTACGTCTGCCCCGCTGGCATCCTGACGATTGGCTATGGCTCGACCGGCAAGCACGTAAAGCCGGGGATGGTTATCACCCAAGATCAAGCGGAGGAATTGCTCCGCTCTGACTTGCGCCGGTTTGAGGATTGCGTGGCCGAAGCCGCGCCGACCGCCACTGATAACCAGTTTTCCGCGATGGTGTCGTTTGCCTTTAACGTGGGCTGCGGGGCCTTTGAAGAAAGCACCCTGCTGCGGATGCATCGCGCGGGTAAGTATGGCAGCGCGGAGGCACAGTTTGGGCGCTGGACACGTGGCGGTGGTCGCGTGTTGCCGGGGCTTGTGCGCCGACGCGCGGCAGAGGCTGCGCTCTACGCCAAGGGGGCGGCATGAGATACGCCGGAGCCGTGTGCGATGCGCTGCTCTTGGCGCTGGGCGTCGCGGGGCTGATTAATGCCGTTCGATTTGTTTGGGGGCTGTTATGAACTTTCCACGTATCCGATTGCGCGCCACGACTATTGCAGGCGGCGGTTTGTTCGCCCTGACGCTGCTAGTGCTGGCGATGATCTACACCAAGCCGGAACTGGCTGACAACGACCTGTTCAAGAGCCTTGCGCAAGCGATCATCATTCAAGGGCTGATTGGCCTTGCCTGCGCTTTCTACTTCACCGCAAAGGACCGCGCGCAGGACGCGCCGAAGGGCGACGAATGATCTGGTGGCTCTCCGCGCTAGGCTGGCTGCGTAAGGCCGCTAGAGCCGCTCTAGACCTTGCCCGCCGCTATCCCCTAGCCGCCGCCCTTATCGTCGCTCTGGTGGCCTGTGGCTGGCTCTGGCACGGCAAAGGCAAGGCGCTGGCCGAACGCGATGCAGCCCGCGCCTATCTTGCCACCATCACCGCCGCGCAAAAGGAAGCCACCGAGAAGGCAAAGAAAGCCCGCGCCGATGCGGAGAAACTGACGAAAGACCTAGCCCATGCGACCGATCAACACGCTGCTGACCTTGACGCTATCAGCCGCCGCGCTCTCGCTGACAGGATGCGGGCCAAAGCGCCTCGATGTGCATCCAGCGGAACCGTTGCCACCGCCGTGCCTGACAGTGCCCAAAGTGATCCTGGAGCCGATACCGGGGGTGTTTATTTCACCGCAGCCGAGGCCGATCTACTCCGCAGGCATGAAGTGCGTTCGACAGCTTGTGCCGCATGGGGGCAAGCGTTGATTGAGGCGGGGGTTGCGGTGGCCCAATAATCTGCCCAAGACTGGTTGCGTCCGCATCGCCAGCAATAGCGGCCATCCCCCGGATAACCAAGGCAATGCCAGAACCAGCGGTGGCCGTAGCGTTTACACACTAAGCCCATGAGCCAGCGTCCCATCACTCACCCCGCGCGATGGCTTCGGCGTTGTCGGAGAGGGCGCGGATATTGCGTTCGATCTGTTCTGCAACGTCGCATTCAGCGTGTGCTTGATCCAGCGCCTCTTGTGCCGCCGCCTCAATCCCCATTCTGTAGCCAATAGCGCGCTCGGCGGCTGCGTGGCGGGCGTAGGATTGGGCTACCTGTGTCAACGTTGGATCGAATGTTGTCACAATATCGTGCGCAGCATTCATGTCTCGCCGCGTCGGTTTGATTGTGGTCATGGATGCGGGCCTTGTTTCAACGCAGCGCTCACAGATTTTGCAGTTGTTGCCAAGCGCCCAACTTCCCCGGCACACCGGGCTTGAATACTTGGTCACTTCACTGCCTCCCTGACGATGGTTGCGGGGTCGAGGGTGCGGATGGCATCGCTGATATCAACTGCGTGTTCTGAACCAGCTAAGCTAAGTTCAGGCACCTTGGACGCTTTTGCCCGCATCAACCGCGCGCCATATTCCATGAGGATCGGTGCGGCGGCGCGGATGTATTGATCCGCGAACCAATCCTCGGACTTATCTTCGTTCGCCACCTCAATCGCCTTGGCGCACAATGCTGCCTTGGCCCGTTCGATCACATCATCATAGTCCATCGCTGGCTTCCTTCCATTGCTTGAGCGCGTCGGTGAGGCCGCAGGTGCAGTTGCCAGCCTGTCCCCAGCCCTTGATGATCGGGCATTGCTTCGTGTGGACAGCCAACCCAGCCAACCCGTCACCAGCGGCTTTCATCGCGGTGAGGCGGTCGGCGGTTTCGGTTTCAACGCAAGCCGCTGCTTCGATGCGGTTCGGCTTTAACTCAGCCTGTTCCCGCAGCCGCTTAATCAGGTCGTTCATTGGGGCGCCTTTCGGGTGAGGGCGGCGCGGGCCATAAATGCCTTGGCGTGAATGCGCGCTTGCTCGGTATGCATTCCTTCGGCTTTCCACGCATAGAGAAATACATACTCCTCCAAAGCCTCCCGCAACGCCTCCACCTCGGCCCTGAGCCGCTGGTTTAGGTCGCACACGACCGCATACTTACCTTCCCACTCGTCGGCTTGCAGCGCCAATGCGTCCGCCCGTTCCTTCAACCAGTGGTTTTCGGCGTCACGTTCGTCGATCCGGTCGATCAGTCTGGCGCGCTCGGCCTCGCTCCACGACTTCAATTCTTCGCTCATATCAATCCTTTCCGCTGTCTGGTGGGGTGGGGCCTGCGTAAAGCGCGGTTTCGGTCCAGCCTCGCCGCCGCATCGCAATGAAGTCCATCGCATCGTGCCGCTGTGCTTGAATGCTTGGCGGCAATGGATCACTAGGGTTAGAATACATCCAAGCCACCGGCTCCCCGCGCATGGCGGCGATTGCGGCGGTGGCGACACGTTCGGCGGTGTCAGTGGGCATATCAAGATACGCCATGATATTGATGTGCGACAGTTCTTCGTGAACAGCCCGCGCCACTCGCTCAATCTCGTTCATCGGTCTGTCTCGCTTTCATGGCTGCGGCTAGGAGCGCGAAGTAGGGGGTGGTGGCGTTGCCGGAATACGCGCCAGATCGGTGCATTGTCACTATTGCCGCACCATCGCTGAATACGGAGTAGAACCACCCCTCCGGCACAAACATCGCGGCGGCGTCGAGGTAGGATCGGGCGTAAATAAGCTG